>Ga0115557_1002096_pt1 | contig 13491 bp, 7 predicted proteins | sample COGITO_mtgs_1104_FD_87280 | JGI IMG/M metagenome (GOLD analysis project Ga0115557, IMG submission 87280) | Pelagic marine microbial communities from North Sea - COGITO_mtgs_110421 | ecosystem: Environmental > Aquatic > Marine > Epipelagic | place: Germany:Helgoland, sampling site Kabeltonne...
AATTGGAGCGGACGAATCGATTAGTCCAATCCCTCTTTTTCCCTCCGAGAGTTTGATGAAGAAGACAAAGACGAAGACGAAGGAGATGAAGAAGAAGGACGTCGCGTTCAATTTTCCGCTCTCTTTCTCCTCCTTTTCCTCCTCCTCGAACAACGAGACGAACAACAACAAACGCTCGTTCGTGGTCACCGGATACGGTTTGGACCGACCGGGAATTTACGGACAATTCTCCCGCGCGATGCTGAACATCCGCGCGGACGTGGAGAGCAGTCGATTGGCGAGACTCGGTCCGGATTTTACAATCACCGCATTGGTGTCCTTCTTTGAAAACAGAACGCGGAAACAACCGAGGAAACGAACGAACGTGAAAACGCACGCGGATCATCATAAAATCAGAAGCAGTGTTTTAGAAGAAGAGGAGGAAGAAGAGGAAGGAGAGGCGACGACATCCGCGGGAACCGAGTGCGAGACGAAGAAGCGGTTACAAGACGCCTTGGATACGAGAATCGATAATTTTACCTTCGACGTTCGCGAGGTACCTCCGGAAACGAGGCAGAACGAGGAGCAATCGAGAGCGCGAGGGTACAAGAAGTTAATCATCCGAGCGACGAATTTTCCGGGCATAACCGCGCGAATCACGGAGACTTTATCCAACTGCGGTTTAAACATCGAAACGTTGAGGATGGACACGAAATCGTCGCCTTTTAGTAATAATAATAATAATAATAACAATAACAATACTAATCTAGGTGCAGGCGTAGGCGGCGACGAGATGTACTTTTGCGAGACGACGGTGAGACTCATCGAAGGCGCGTTCGAGGAGGAGAAGTTTACGAGAGAGATGGAAAAGTTGGAGGACGAATTATCCTGCGACGTCGACGTGGAAGATGTGAGCGATATGCAGTAGAAAGAAAGAGAGAGAGAGAGATGTGCGAGAGCTGTATTATGTATGTATATATAACTAAAAATGTCGCGAGCGCGGCGAACACGAACTTAAACACCGATCTCTCATCAATCTCCTTTTGCGACACAAATAAGCGCTCGCGCGCGAAGTAATAAACAAAAAATGGCGTCGCACAGACAGCGCCCCCCCTCGGACGACCATTATTCGTTGAGAAACTACCCACACGTCCGTTTCGCCAAGTCCAGAAAGATTCAAAAAGGTGAAGACTTTGAGTTTTGCGCACCGAACGCGCGATGGGTTTCCAAAAGCATTCTCAACCGTCGTCGTCATCGGATGAATCAAAACGATGCGAAGGAAGACGAAACGAGAATGGAAGACCTCAGCTCGTGCGAATTTTTCTTCCTGTCTGTATTCGACGGCCACGGTGGTAAAGAGTGCGCGGATTTTTGCGCGAAAGAAACGTTATCGTCGCTCTTGAAAGCGCTGAACAGTTTAGAAGCGGAGCTGAAGAAAGAGGAGAAGCAGAAGGTGGTGGAGCAGAACGAGGTAAGTCGTCTTTATAAAATCTCTCCTTTTCTCTCTCTTTCTCCCATATGACTTTGTCGTTTCATCCGCGCGGTTTTGTGACTGACCTCTTTACTCTCTCTCTCTCTCTCTCTCTCTGTGTGTGTGTGTGTGTGTGTGTTTGACAACAGAATCCGGAAGACGTGTTCGAGTATCTTCTCCCGCAGGCGTTGAAGTTGGCGTTTGAAAATCTAGACGAAAAATTTTTACGGAAAGACATACACTCCGGGTGCACGGCGACGGTCGTTATCGTGAACGGGAGGAACGTGACGACGGCGGCGGTTGGAGATTCGTTGGCAACTTTGGACGTGCCGAATAGGAAAGGGACGTCGAGATTGAGCAACGAACACCGGTTGGATTGTTCGGACGGAGAGAGGAAGCGGATTGTAGAGAGCGGCGGTGAAGTGCGACCGACGGAGTTTGAGGATGGACCAAATGGGGAGAGACGAGGAGTTGGGCCGCTGAGAGTTTGGCCGGGCGGGTTAGCGGTTTCCAGAAGTATCGGCGATCGGGACGGGAAGAAAGGCGGGGTCATCGCGACTCCGGACGTGAGCAGAGTTTTGTTGGAAAGAGGAGCGAATTCTTCTTCGGGAGGGGTCATGGCGTGTAGGATTGTCGTCGCGAGCGATGGCTTGTGGGATGCGGCGACGCCAAAGATGGTCAGTGCGGAGACGAGGAAGATGAACTGTCAAAACGCGGCCGCGGCGTTGGTGAAGTTGTCGCAAAAAGCCAAGTTTGATAATCGAGACGACGTGACCGTTGTTGTTGTAGATTTAGATTACCACGACGACGACGAGGACGTGAAAGCGCACCCGTTCGTGGGTTGCGGACCGAGCAATAATAGCGACGAGGCGAGTCCAAGACCGTTTTGGCCTTTAGCCGCGAAAGGGAACAGAGATCCAGACGAGTACGACGAACTTCCGAGCGAGAGGAACGAAAAAATCCGGAAAGAGATTTTAGAGAAGATTGCGATGGAAAAACAAAGGGAGATTGAAATGGAAAGAGAGCGATTGGCGAGAGAACGGATCGCGTTGGAAGAGAAGAAAAGGAAGGAAAAGGAAGAGGCGATGATGTTTGAAGAGGTTGTACCGAAGAACGCGAAGAATAAAAGTAAGAATAAGAATAACGCTGAAAATAAGAAGAACAAGAAAACCGCGGCGACGACTTTGACGAGAGAAGATGTTGGAGTACAAAAGAATGCAAAAACGAAGAAAGAGAACAACAAGAACATCAAGAACATCAAGAAGAAGGATCCGAACAACAATGATACTACTGGGGTTCTACCGCGCGCGCCGATGAGCATTCCTCCGCCGTTGCCAACGATGAGCATTCCCCCGCCGGCTCAGCATCAGAAAAAGCCGAACAAGAATAAAAAGAACGCCGGGGGGGACGACGACGGAGACGACGAAAAGCAGCGATCAGATTCACCGCCAAAGAAGAAGCGTAATTCGAAAAAGAACATCGTTCGGAAAGAGCCGACGATGATGCAAGGAGGAGAACCGTCGTCGAATAACTACAACAACAATAATAACAACAACTCGGTTGCAGATCCATTGCACGTGATATTTCAAAACGCAGTCAGTCTCCCTCCATCACCCGCACAAGATCATAATCGTCATCATCACCAACAAGCAAACGCTGCTTACGACCATCGTATCGTCGCGCCTACGACGAATAACGCCTTGAACGTCATGCAACAAATCGGGATGATTCAAGGTCCTCCGCAGCAACAGCAACAGCAGCAACAACACCCACAAGTATTTAAACGGAAAGGTAAAAAAGAGCGGCAAAGAAGTAAGGCAAAACTGGCCGCTGCTGAGCTTGCTGGTGCTGGAGCTGCACCTCAGCATACGGCGGCGTGAAGATAGTACAGGCGAGCGCTTATGAGCGAGTAGAGAACAATGCGTGCAGTCAACTTTTTTTATCGCATGATTGTACATAGCAACACCCGTATTTATCAAAAATCAGAAAGTGCTGTCCGCAAACATCTTAAGCTATCGCTATTTCTACTGCTATCCTCCTGTTCTTTCGGCAATCCTAAACTAAATTGCGGCATCCACGCGCGCCGCGTCTCTTCCGACATGTTTTTCCCGCTCGCGTGTAAAACGTCGCTCATAAAAAAGACAACCGAGCCGGCGTTCATGGTCGCTATGGTATCGTCTTCTTCGTCTCGAATCGACGCAACATCGACATCGGGACCGAACCTTTCTTTTTCATTCTTCTTAAACCTCAACGCGCCATTCTCTTCGCTCACGTCGTCTAAGGCCACCCACGCAGAAAGGTACGGCAACGCGACGGATGTTTCGGGAGTTTTCCACGTCTCGTATTGCCCGTCCCGGTGCCACGGAAACTCCACGCCGCGCACGTGCGGTGGTTTCACGATGTACTGGTCGTTAAACATGTACGCTCTATCGCTTTCTTTGCGCGCATCGCCAACGACCCTTCTTCGTTTTCGCGTCGCTTTCAAGCGCTTCTCTTCTCTTTCTTCTTCTTCTTCTTCTTCTTCTTCTTCTTCCTCCTCCTCCTCCTCCTCGATCGCTCTCAACAGAAACTCCGCCGCGTGTCCAATCTTCCCCGTCATCGCCAACTCGCTCACTTCTTTCCCAAAAATGCTCCCCGAGTGAGTATATTTCGAGCACTCTCGATGGTTCCACGTCTCGTGCGCGACCGCTTTTGCGATGATTCTTTTCGCGTTCTCCTCCTCCTCCTCCGCCTTCTCCTTCTCTTTCTTTCTCGTATTTGTCCAACAACTGTTTCTTCTCTCGTCGTTGTTGTAAAAAGCGCAATCACACACGAAGGAAGAGAGCACGCATCCATTCTCGCGCACGATCCATTGCTCGTCGTCTTCTTCGCCCCTTCCTACATGACACCCCGGGATTTGAAGACGACGATGTCTCTCTCGAACGCGTTCGTACTCCTCTCTCACTTTTTCCAATTCACCTCGGGAAAGATACGAATCGATGCAAACGCGGCGGACACGTTTGAACGTTTCTTTCCACTTTTGCAAAGCAGCGACGGAAGAATCGTCGTCGTTACTCATTATTGAACATTATTATGGTGGTAAATGCGTGTAAAGGAGTACTTTTGTTGTGTGCGTTCATGTCAACTCTTACTATAAGGATTTTTAAATTTCAACACTGAGGCGTGAGTTAATATGCGCAAATTTTCTCTCACGCGCTTTGATGATGTACATGGTGATGACGTCTATTTAAATCTCTCTCTGTTCTTTATCTCCTCTTCTCTTATTTGAATATATGCATTATTCTCGGAGTTCCTTCGTTGTTGTTGTTGTTGTTGTTGTTGTTCTTGTCGTCCTTTTATATATAGTAGCTATTGCGGTATCGTCGCGTCAATGCGCTTCCGGTTCTCCCGGAGCCTCCTCGCCGTCCGGCCCTCCACTCCCTCCTCCTTTATGCTTGCGATACAGCCGTTTTGAACCTAACACGTTCGACCCGTCTGGTCCAGTCACGTTGATTGCTTTCGTCTTTTCGCCTTCGGTCGCGTCCACGTCGTATTCTACCTTTTCGCTCTGTATAGTTGTATTCGTTTGAGGAGCGCCAAAGTGTGTCAGTGCCTCGTATCTCAAAAAAAGAAAAATGCCACCGCAGCAAACAATAAAACGACTCTTCTTGGGGGTTTCCTCCCGTCCTTTCCCCTCCGTTCGCGAGGAGAATACTAATTGCTGATGGACAAAGAACGAGACAAGGAACGAGGAAAAGGAAAAAGTCCTCCTCCTGTTTTCCACGTGGACCTTGTAAGAGGGAAAGCGCGTGGAAAAAAAAACGCCCGCCCTTTTTTCGGGGAAGAAGCCAAAAAGCGTATCTCGTACCTCTCGTAAACTGCGAAATCCTTCCGCTTTCAAGTGCGACTGGTGGACGAAGATTTCCTCGCTCCCGTCGTCCGGGATGATAAACCCGAACCCTTTACTCGCGTTGAACCATTTGACTGTTTTTTATTTCATTTTGGAGTCGCGCGAAAGAGACAGAGACGGAAGAGAGAAAGAGGATGACGTGAATGATCGTTCGGATTTTTAGTCCTCGTCAGTTACAAATCGTCGAGAAAAAGGTAAAAAGCGAACGAAAAAGGGAATACGAGATGACGCGAAATGTGCAAACAAAGACCGATGCGAAATTGATTTCAACGTACCAACGCCGGTTTTCTTTGACATCGTTACTTTCGTGCCGAGCAAACGAACGCGACGTTTTGTTATTGGCGCGTTGGAGGGAACAAAAGTGACGCACGATGATATTCGCGCGAGGTTGATTGATTAATTAATTAATCAACTCTCAAAACTTCAAAAAAAAAATCTTCCGTGCATGGATTTTTTGCAAGCGAAAAATAACAGGAAAGTACCAGTATGTGGTTTGAGTTATCTATCAATAGTTTATTATATACTCTACCACGTGCGCGTGGTATTCGTGCTACCACCGAGAACACCTCTTTGGTATTGTTGATTTTGTTGTTGCTGCAAAATGGACCTCATTTCGCTGGTGACGGATAAGACGACTTTGACGTTTTCGGCGAGTCGTTTCGCGCGAAGAAACGAGCGAGCGTTGGAAGAGAAGATGTACTTGCGCCTTCTCTTGGTGGCTTTGTCGATAGAAGCTAACGCAGCGGAGGAGAGATGGGAGAGCTGTTCGATGTCGTGGCGGCTAAAAGCGGACGTGCGGACGTATTCGTGCGATTCGCGCACGAGGACGTTGTTTAGAACGTTGTGGTGGCGACGACTCGTCGAGAGGAAGTTCGCGTCCTTCTTTTCTCGAGCAAAGGCGGAAGACGCGCTCGAATCCTCCAATCGGCTCGCTTTAGCGTGTAAGAGAACGATTTCTAGACTCGCCTCGAAAGTTTCGAGGAGGATTGCAATCGCACCGTCTTTTGTAGCCAGAACCGATCGTGTTTCGGCGTCGGAAGGTACGAAAGAATTCTTTTCCAGAAGCGCGCCGTGGATGTTTTCGTTTTCATCGTACAACGCATCTTCTCCATCGTCTTCTTCATTATTATTCTCATCTCCGTCTTCTTCTTCTTCTTCGTAAATGCCATCGGCACGTTTCGCTTCTCTAATAATCTCGTCCCTCGCGCGAAGCTCGACGAGTAACTCTCTTCCAACATCCGAAGCTAAGCTCGCAAACATCGACAACGTTGGCGCGGCGCCGGCGTTCATCGAAGAAGAAGTTATCGAGGACACTTGTAACGACGGACGTTTATTGCGTACGAGTAAATCTCGCTGCGCTTTACACGTCGTCGAGCGAACAATGCGCGAACCTCGCAAAAGATTTTCTGCAGATTCGCGAATGATTCGCGTTTGCTTTGCATGCATCGCAATCTTTTCTTGCCTTCGCGCCTCGCGAACGCCGTAATAATCCTGTTCGTCGATGTTATTGTAATCGTCCTCTTTATCATCATCATCATCATCATAAATACGGTTCCCTTTCCCAGTCAATTCTCTTGTTTCTGCGTCTCTGCAATACTTCCAATACTTATCCATCGGCGACTCTGGTCCGCAAAATCGAACCGTCACGTGATCGAGCGTCTCTCGCAATTTGGGCGAATCGTTCGGAGAAATCTTCAAGAGCGAAGAGACGACGCACAAAGATGCCTCGAGCTCGCTCAAATCAGCCACGTGAGGCACCAACGCGCGATCGGCGAGTGCTCGCGCGATAACGTCTCTGTGTCTATCGATGAACTGTTCAGTCTTTTGGACCACGGCGGCGTACACCGCTTCTCTTCTCTGCTGAACGTGCTTGAAAAATTCTTCCCGCTTCCTTTGCTTTTGCTCGTACGTTTGATTCTTTCCGTCAATATTTTCGCCGGCGAGGATGTCGTATTTAGCATTCTTGACGTCTTCATCGTCTTCAACTTGCGCAGACTTCAACAAAGAATGAATCACTCTCAACGCGTTGACGAAAATTTCGTGATGCCGTCTTCTCGAGAGCGGTAAGGGCGCAATCGGCGTACCGGCTTTCGCGCTCGACTCCGCGCACGCCGCTCCGTTCACGTCTGCGTAAGCGTCCAAAGTATCGCAATGTATCAAGGCATCAAACGCGCCAAGGATGTTATTGTTTGGTTCACTGAACGCAATTGCGTTTGGACACGCGATAGATGCAGTCAAGAGTAATTTAATTGAACTCAGCGTCGTTTTAAAGCGACTTTCCGCGTAACTCGTTTCGAGCGCGAGTTCGGACATCTTCGAACTGGCAATGATATCGCACGCTCGAGAGAATATCCCGAGTCGCACGTACTCCCTTTCCAAGTTTGTCGAAGAAGACGTGGAAATGTTCGCACTGCTCGCGAAACCAAAATTCGAAGAGGACGGTTCACTACTTGACGACGTCGTCGTCGTCGTCGTCGTGACGCAAACCGCCGTGAGTATAGCTTCCAAAGCATCAGCCGCTGCCGCTCGAGCCTCTTCGCTGCCGTGAGAAACGTCTCTGGAGAGTTGTTCCAAAATCAAACCGGCTTCGCGACGAATTATATCCGCGTTTGCCTTCTCCACGTCGCCATCGAGAAGTACGGAGTCTGGATAACCCATTGTTCCGTTTTGAAACTCGGAGCTCTCTCGTGCTTTCTTGCTCTCTAGGAAGCTCGAAGACCTCGGGTCCTCGCGAATCCTTCTGCAGTATTCCAAGTATTCTCTCAAGCAATCGATCAACCGCATCCTCGAAGCCGCATTGACGCGAAATCTATGCGTTAAGGATCCAAAGATACCGCGCAAAGTCGTGCGACACGCGGACACCGATAGCGGTGCGGCATCTTCAAGCTTCTCCTTCGCAAAGTATGTCAATTTCTTCATGATCTTTGCAGCGAGCGCGCAGCACGCGATAGATTTGGGAGAATCCGAGCCGCCGCCCCGGTTCGAATCGTTCAAAAGGCGCATGCAACCATCCAAAACTTCGTACGCGAGAAACGCGCGATCGGTTCTCGGACGGCTTCGCAACGCGGTCATCTGGTCTTCTCCACTGCCGCCTTCGATGTTTATGAGTTGATCGTAAGTACCGTTCATAGCTTGCACAAACTCCGCCGACGGCAACGCGCGACAAATAGCCGTCGAGACGCACGTCTCCCACGCCTCAAAAGCGCGACGTCGCGCATTCGAGTCTTCAATCTCTAGATTTTTCGCTATAGCAATTTCCGCTGCAGCTAATATAGCTCGTTCTCGATTTCGCGAAACGAGTCTTGGGACGCTTTGAGCGTACGCATCGCTCTCGTCGATGAGCGCTAAAGATACTCCCGAAAGTCCGTCACCTGGACTATTCGTCGTTCGCGATGATCTCCCTTGTCTGTTGGATCCGTCATTGTCGCGCGCAACGGCTTCCGCGAGTAATTTGCGCTTGAGTTTCCCAACATCCGTAACGATATCGCCTCGACTCGAAGTTCTTTCACAGCCTCCGCCTGGTTTCAAATACTTTTCGCAGTCCAACTCGTCGATAGTTTGCTTTACCTCGGACGAGATTCGAGAGATGGTCCGAGAGACCAAAACGTTGTCGATGGATTCACCGAGAGTCAACGCCGCATCGAGCGCAGGTACACGACCGTCGATCGCGTCTTGCTCGTACTGATCGCGTCGACGCAACGCCAACATAGCGTCGACGATATCCACAACCCACGTTGGAACCTCGCCTTCACTTCGTTGGTTTTTGCGCGACGGAGAATCCGCGATGAGCATATTCGTCGCCAATTCGAAAATCCACGCCTTGTGAGCGGCGACGGAGATGCGTTTTTCGAGTACTTTGCAGCTTGCGATTTGATTCGTGTCATTACTCGCCATCGCAGCGCGACATGCATCGTCTACCAACACTGGAAAAGCGTTCCATGATCGAAGAAAATCGAGCGTACTCGGTGCCGTCTCGAACCGTCGAGAACACTCGAACAAAATCTTCATCCCTATTTCAGGCGCCCGCAACGGAACCACGAACGAAGCCGCCATCGATGGCGGACTCGATTCGAGACATTCAAGGAGTACGGTCGAGCACGTAAACTCGAGATCCGGTCGCAAAGGCGTCGTTCTACAGGCACCAGTGATGTCAAATCCGAGCAGTAACTCCGCCATGTTCGGTGAAGGATGCGACGCGATGCTTTCGTCGATCAAATTCAAAACGCTTTCGCCACATGCTTCTGCGAAGAGTTCGCGATCGGATCGATACGTGTCACCACTTTCATACATATCGTTAGTTGCAGGAGGTTGTAAGGAAAAGGATTGTTCCAACAACGTCGAACAGCCTTCGATCAATCCCGCTCGCACTTCCGGTCGAAGCATCCTCGGTAAACCGTCGACGCGACGAGAGATTTCCGTGGCAATCTCCAAAGCCGCGAGCGCGAGTGAAGGATTAAAGGGGTATTGACAATAAGACACAATATCCGCAAAGCGTTGACCGTCCTCCCTGAAAACTAAATAGACGTCCAACGCTTTAAATCCAACATCGCGCTTGGCATCGTGTAAACGCTCCAAGTGCTCGAGATCCATAGTTAAAGCCGTGGAAAGGACGTTCAAAGATCGTAACACGGCGTTTTCGAGGGATTCACCGTACGGTTTTGATCGCTCTCGACTCAAGCGCTCTGCGCCGACAGAGATTACGTCCAAGATACCTCGAAACGTGATTCCATCGTGAAGAAAATCGAGAATCAAATCGCGGCCGGGTGGTACGGAGTCTCGAGCTATGAGCTCGAGACGGTCGCGCATCTCACCCGCCGCTGCTAAAGGCAAAGATACGTTGAATCCAATCTCTAACGGTTGCCTGTCATGATCGTTGAATTGTCCCCTGTTTGAACTCGTTTTAATCGGAATGATCTTCTCTTCTTCGTCGGCGACGTCGTAGAGTTCTAAGCACGACTGAAATGCGCGCAAGCACTCGCCAGCTAACATCCATCGTTCTGAATCTTCCAAGTGTCGTCTGCTTTGGAGCTGTCCAAAGACATCAAATCTCAAAAACCTCGCGTGATGCCACGCTGATCGTCCATTAAACGAGCACGCGCCCGCCGAATCCATATCGAGAGCACCGTCCAAATATCCCGCATCTTTTGTCGTCTCCAACGCAAAGTTAAAAAACCTCGCATACGCTAAAGTTCCCTCGTATTGACTATGGTTTCGTTCCGTTTGATAGTAATGATAAGCCACGTCCATGTTTGAGCCTGGAAGTGTGGGCACAATGGTCAAGGCAGAAGAAACGTCTTTGAGATCAACTCTCGCGTCCACTGGCGTGGGAACGTGTAAAGCGCCTTTCATTTCGAGAAATCCCCAAGCATCGTTCGTTTTCTGGACGCACCCTTCGCAAAGCGACTGGATGCAATTCAAGAGCGCTGCTTTCATTTTTGGCGGAACCGGGTCGACGTACAGATTCAAAAGAGCTTCGCACAAATCCATATCCATGCGTTCCTCAAGGTACCGAATCCATCTTCGTCTCGGATCTTCGCCTCTGGCAGCCTCCAAGGCAGCCGCGCCGACTTGATCAAACGAACCGCCTCTAGAGGATGTCCCGATGGTATTATTGCCGTCGTTGTTGTCATTCGAATCGTTTTGTTTGTGTTGTTTGTGTTGCTCTCGCCCAGACGATGATGCTTTCGCGCCGGTCTCACCTCTACTTTCCTCGTATTCGCGAGCTTGCGTAGAAAAGCACGCAGCTAATGCTTTCAAATACTTTTCTAAAGCTTTCACGTCGGCGTCGTTCATTTCTGGTTCGCCCATTCGTGGATCGTACTGTTGATTTTCACCCAAGCCTTCAATTTCTTCGCTCACTAGCGATCGCATCGATCCGTCCGCGGTGTTTTCTTCCAAGCCTCGCGATAAATCGTACCTCGCTATGTAGCCGGTGATCCCTTTTAACAATTCGTCCCAATTACACCCGCCGGCGCCTCTCGCTAAAACTTTGAAGGCAATTTTAGATCCAATATCGTGCTTGGAAACCGCAGCACACAAATCGAGAAGCGCCATGAGAGAAACTACGGAGTGCTCGAGATCGATGCACGCGTCTACCAATCGTAAAGCCGGTGATTGTTTACTCATCTCGTAATCGTCCTGTTCTGGGTCGTAATCCGGCGACGTCGTCGCGGCGTTGAAAGCAGCCGCAGACTCTTCGTCACCAACCAACGAAGGATCTTGCGAACACGTTTCTGCCAAAGCAATCATCAAAGACGCCAACGCGCTGGTAGGACACGGTTCTTCGAATTCACTGTCGCCGAGGTCCCCGTTTGAAATCCTATTCGCGGCTTCGAGTTCCATAAACGTCGGCGTACACGTCCCGTCCGTTAACGAAATCGATAGCGTCGGTCTATCTAAAGCTAAACTCGTGAACTCACCTAACACAGCGTTCGCGACGAGATGCAAGTAATTTCTTCTGTTATCTTCCCGATCGTCTTGAAACGCGCCAGTTTGTAAAATGGCCGTCATCGCGTCGAAAGCGCCGTCTCGTATCGCGCTCTTCGCGACCTCCTCGCCGCTCTCAAACCCAAGACGCATGGCAACGCAAGACCACGCCAAGCGAACGATCGCAAACGGCGCGGGAGGATTTGGTGATTTTACCGTCGTCTCGATGGACTTCAAAAACGCTTCCAACTTTTTTCTTTTCGGGTCGTGCACTTGGTCTAAAACGTTCCGCACGTCTTCCAACGGAGACATCAACGCCGTTACCGAGGCGAATAACGTCGAATAACACGTCGGCAAATAATCCGGCGGCGTTTGCGAAGGAAACCGCATTTGCTCTGCGGCCCAACCGGCGAGTGAGAATACTTCTACCGCGTCGCCTTGCGATAACGGCGGCGACAAGGATGCCGCTAAAAATAATAACTCCGCGACTTGCGTCTTTTCCTTGGCTAAAACATCCGAGCGCAAGTTTGCCCGGTTGCGCGAATCATATATAATTTCAAACTTGTCCGCTTGCATTATCTGCACTTGTTGGTTTTGTTGCTGCGATCCAAATCCACCGAAAAGACCACCCCCGATCGCTGGAGGCTGCCCGGTCCTTTGCGCCGGCTGACCGCCCAACGGCCCGCCCGTCGGCGCCGCTCGAATCAACTTTGCCAATCTATTCGCTAAACTCTGCTCGTCCAAAGAAGCCGCCGCCGCGTTCCCATCGCGACCACCATCAAACCCTTTACCCATCAAAACAACCTCGTCCACGAACCCTGAAAACTCTCGAAACGCGTTTCGACTCGCCTCGTTCGCGCCTCGATAGTTCGAGTCTCTCTCCAACGCTCTCACCGTTTGCCTCGCCCTCAACAAAACGCTCAAACTTTCCAAACAGCTCGCGCGTTCCTGAAAGATGTTCCCGGCGGCAAACAGTCTCGTTGTTTCTGCGTCGTCTTCGTCGCCTCCTCTCGCCGGGGCGATTCTCCCCGCGCTTCCCGCCAACGCCTCTATCGCGTGAAACTCCGAGACGTTGAACTGGTCTGAAATCAAAATCGCATTCTCGACGTCGATATCCCCTAAAGGCACGGTCACACCGGTCGAAGGGACCACGGCCACGCGAGACTGCATCACTTCGTTTCTCTCGCGCGCGTTTTTACCGGAAATTTCCATCGGTCGTTGTAAACACAAAGCGTATTTGTTCAAAATCGGGAACGTCGATTCGAGCGCCGTTGCAAAGTTGTTGATTTCCTCTCCGTCATCGTTTAAAGGTTCTTCTTCTCTTTTCTTGCTTCTTATTAAAAGATACTCGTACGATTGCAAGGATTTCAAGTGCAGGAGTAAGGTTTGGTAGCGCGTGCACACCGAGAGGTTTTCGCTCGTCATCCTTCTTGGTCTTCTTCTTCTTACGCTTCTTCTTCTCCTTTTTCTCTCGCGTTTGCGCGAAGTTTTGAAAAGAGAAACGAGAAGGAAAATGTTTAGGGTATTCAACCCTAATTGGTCATGTCCCTTTTTTTTTCTCTTTCTTTCTTTCTTTCTTTCTTTGCTAGAGAGACTGCTTTGGCGTGATAAAACACAAGAACAAATTCTCTCGGAAAACAGCCATGGTGAAATACGCGCGAGAGTCCAACGACGCGACGAAATCGTGCAAAGCTCGAGGCACGGATTTGAGAGTTCATTTTAAGAA
>Ga0115557_1002102_pt1 | contig 13459 bp, 14 predicted proteins | sample COGITO_mtgs_1104_FD_87280 | JGI IMG/M metagenome (GOLD analysis project Ga0115557, IMG submission 87280) | Pelagic marine microbial communities from North Sea - COGITO_mtgs_110421 | ecosystem: Environmental > Aquatic > Marine > Epipelagic | place: Germany:Helgoland, sampling site Kabeltonne...
GGGTATCAATGGCGATATTGAAGGGAGAGGGGAGGGGGGGTGGTGCGTGGGGTGGGGGAGGGGGGGGAGGAGGACGAGGAGGAGGAGGAGGAGGACGAGGAGGAGGAGGAGGACGAGTTAATTTCTTTAATTTCTCGTCACGAAACAATTCGAAAACTAATAACTTAATAATCCTGTCTTCACAATTTCCTTTTTTGCTGGATTATCTTTTATCTCTTGCATCGTCTGTCAGGGTTTCCGAATTATTATTGGTTAAACCCTCCCCTTCAGCCCTTTTCTGCCTCCTCAGATTGCAAGAGAGAAGATCCATCCCAGAAGTTCCAAAACCCTCCCTTTGTCCATTCAACGGTCCCTCATATCCGGAAGGGAAGTTCATAATGAGTAGGACAAATTCGCCTGCGGTACAGTCCAAAGTCCTGGCGCAGTCGATGGCGTTATTGAGCAGCCCTTTAAATGCTGAATCTCTTCGAAGGGGGTCGACAAGGACTGAGAACTTAAGGACTGCCATCATGAACACTCAGCTAAACGCACACGGCCCGGCTGCGATCCCACTAAAGGGTAGTCCAGATAAAGTCGGTGCAGAGCCATCCGTCAAGACAGCAAATGGAAAGGCGCCGGAGGATTTGACAACTGCAATAACCACGACATTTCGGAATGTTAATAACCTGCGCAGCGACAGACAGAGACGAAATAGCATTCAGTCAGACTGTCAGCTGATACCGCCAGTGCTTGAGCAAGGATATACGACGGCGAGTACTAATAGTAGCTCCTCACCCTTACCATCCCTTAGGTCAACAATTTTACCTGTCAATGGAGATGCGCAAGGTGATAGCGATAAGCCAGGGGGAGACCCAGAAAATGCCGACGACAGTGACAACCATGACCCGTCGAATAGTGTGGTTCGAAAGCACAGGCGGACCTCATTTGTCGAGTTATTTCGCAACCCACAAGGTGAAAAGATAAATAGGGGGTGCTGTTTTTTACCAATTTTCCACCCTGCAAGTGGTCTTAGAGTGAAATGGGACGGCGCGCTTGCGCTTGTTCTTGTCTGGAATTTGATCGAAATTCCTTATCAAGTTTGCTTCAATGTTGAGGCGGATCAAGGGTCTGCATACGACATGTTCGGGCTTTGCATCGACTTGTTTTTCATCGCTGATGTCATCATAAACTTCAACACGGGTTTTGTACTGGAGGGTAAATACATTGACGACCCTGCCCAGGTCAGGAGTAAGTACATGAGGGGTGGCTTCGCGCTCGACTTTATCACATCCGTCCCATACTCTCGAATTCTGCTCCTCTTCGCGTTTCTCTCTGGTGTTGATGAGAACGACAAAAATGGAGATGGCGAAAGCGGGCTTGCAAATCTTCCTAAGCTTCTCCGGGTTTTCCGCATATTTAAACTCGTCAAGCTCTTCCGACTAGTTAAGCTCATGAATGTCATCAGTCAATGGGAAGAAGAAGCTGGTGTCGGTTTTTCGCGTATGTTGCGAATGCTAAGTCTCTTTTTCGAAATGGTGTTCTTATCCCATATCGCCGGGTGTCTGTTTGCAATGATTGCAATCAGAGATCAAGTGGATGTCTACGGCGATGGCTCCTTCTTTGAGTTTTCTGAGGAAGGTTGGGTTATGAGGTATAGTGTCTCTCGGAATGACACTGAGATTTTGAACTCGGAGAATCCGCAGAGGTTGTACATTGTTAGCTTCTACTGGGCTATCACGACTCTCACGACGGTAGGTTACGGGGATGTTGGACCCGGGACTGACGAAGAAATATTGTTCACCGTGCTTATACAATTCATCGGGACATTGGCTTTTGCCTATATCATGGCCAACATTAATTCTGTTATCCAAACGGAGGACCTGACAGCGATGACAATCAAAAGAAAAATCGGAGAACTTAATGAGTATATGATCCACCGTAATCTTAGTCCCGACCTGCAGCGACGGATTAAGAGCCACTACGAGTACCAATGGAAGCGGACTACTATCTATGACGAAGAGGCAATACTGGATAATTTACCGCCATTTTTGCGCATGGATGTGGCTTGCAGTCTTAATCTTGACCTTATTCAAAACGTGCCTGTGTTGAGTTGTCTTGGGGACGACTGCATGGCCGTGCTGGTAACCAAACTGAAACCTTTGCAGCTTATCCCGAATGAGATTTGCATAGCCAAAGGTCACATCGGCCACGAAATGTATTTTATAAGCGACGGCATATTGGATGTTTATCTTGAATATACAGGCGGATCTGACGATTTCCCGACAACTTCATTAGAAGCTGGTAGCTATTTCGGCGAGCCCGCAATTTTGAGCAAAATCCCAATTAAGCGCACCGCCACGGTCAAGAGTAGAACTTTTAGTGCCCTCGAATTCCTCACAAAAACTGATTTTATGAACGTCTCGGAAATGTTTCCAAGCATCTTGAAGATGCTAAATGAGGTCGAAAGCCTGACTAGTGATTCGCGCGAAGGTGACGAGGAAATCAATTTGCTGGCACGCCGCAGCTACCAGACACAGATAAGCTGTGAGAACACAATAGCAATCATGCACATGCTTGACAGTTTGGAACAGCGCATGCTGAAGGCCGGGCTGATAAAGGAAGACGAGAACGGGGACATCGCACAGCTTCAAAAGCTGAAGCAGATCAATGAGGCGGTCATCCAACAGACTATGGAGACTATGGAGGGTGGTCTTGAGAAGATGGGGAAAAACGGTGAGCTTGAACTTGAGAGATCTTACATGGAAAGGAACGCTCGGAGTGTAAACAGAAATGCGGGTGACTGAGTGATAAATTATGCGATCGTAGATCGTATAGTCTGCAAAAATAAATGTACGTCTATATATATGTGTGCATGCAAAAGCGCACTAAGTGAGAATAATGCATAGAACAAGTAAGAGAATGGGTTGGAAGGGAGTCTCATCGTGTCCATGAAGGTGCGGTATTCATTAGTTTTCATTAGCTTTTTTTGACACAATTACCATTCATCTTCGCCAAAGTCGACATCGTCCTGGTCAGGTGCCGGCTGAGGGGCAGGTTCGGGTTCCACGACAGCTTGGACCGGCTCTGGCTCTGGCTCTGGCTCTGGCTCTGGCTCCGGTTCTGGTTCTGGCTCCGGTTGTGGCTCAGGCTCTAGTTGTGGCTCGGGCTCGGGCTCGGGCTCAGGTACCTTAACAGGCTCGGGTTCTGGTTCTGGCACTTTCGCCTCAGCTACGGGCAGCGACTGCTGCTGCTGAGCTTGCTGGGCCATACTCCCCTTGATGAGCTCAATTAAGTTCAGGTCCATGTCTTTAACAGCGTCGATGTAGGTGTTGGCGGCAATGCCAGTGCCAGCGGCGGCAGCCCTCTGACTCTTAAACATCTGCTCAACCTGGAGAGCAACGTTGTGATCGATGAAGTGTGCCGGGTTCTCTGAAGGCGTGGTAAGAGCCTCGCTGGCTGACTCAGATGTGCTGAAGAGGTCGCTCTTCCACAATTTCACAACTTCGTCAACCTTGCTGGGAAGATAAGTCCGCGCCATCATGGCAGCCTCAGGGAGACGGTTGGTGTTCACTAGAAGTTCAACGCATTCCTCGACCTTACCAAGGAGGAGATTCGAGATAAAGGCAATGTTAACGACCCCGGCATCTTTCGCGAGAGTCGCGAGCTCAGCGATACCTTCGCTATTACCCATGGCGCTGAAGAGAAGGAGGAGGCCGCTGAAATCATTGCAAGCACGGCTCGCGCGCTCGCAAATGTTGAACTTGCTCTGCTTCAGGGCTAAGTCACTCAACCTCTTCCATTTGCCCATAGTGTCAGTGCTATCTAAATCCTCACTGGCAATGTTGTCCATGAGAGAAAGGCAGACCTCGAGATTGCCTAATTCAGCCGCAAGATCAAACTTGTGGTCGACATCCGTGGTAACAGACAAGGCCTCCTCCTTGAAACCCTGAGCCTCCAAAAACCTCGCGACAGCAAGATACTCGCTCTCAGGAATGTCGGGGAGAAGCTCGTTTGCAGTTTCGAAATCACCCCGAACAACGGCAGTCTGATACTGCAACATGCTCAACATGACCTTGTAGCTAACGACATTCATGGACTTGTCGACGAGGAAGACGCGATCTTCCTTAGCCAAGTAGCCTATGATGGTATGCACAGTTGTGCCATTGGAAGCGGTGTCGAGATGCGAGAGTGTTTGAATCTGACCAGCGACAGAGTAGTTTAGGCGTCCAGTAGCGTTGACGTAAAGAAAACAATCCCCAATGAACTTCCCAGAGCTTACGACGTCATTGATTTCGTAAAGGAGCTCAAACGACCCGTCGACCCCCTCTTCCGGGTCACTCCTGCCCATTGACAGAGCCTCGGCCGTGCCGGAGACATCGTGACTCAGTACATAACCGGTATCCTCACAGGCGATGAGGACAAGACTTCCCGACTCAGACCAGTGAACAGACTTAGGCGCAACGTCAATCTTTCTCACAAATTGACCCTCCCAATCGTAGAACAAAATCGCATCGTCACTACCCTTCACCCCAAGCATGTGGCCACCGTAAATCGCTTCTGCTGAAGCCGTGGCCGGCTTGATGGTCTTGTGCTCCTTGAAATTCTTAAAAATCTTGATCCGTGATATCGACTCCCTGATGGCGTAATCACCTGTACCACTGCCGCTCCAAACAAAATCAAGAGCTGAACCGAACGCCTTGTTGCGCAGCGCCTGGCTTGTGTAGATGATGTATTCTCCGTCACCGCAAACAGCCACAAAACGACCATTGCAGTTGTGCTGGAGGCTCTGGGGAAATATTTCGGTGGCACCAAGGTCTCTCGGAACGAGGGGTAGGCGCTCACCGTCTGCCGTCTCAATACTACAAACGCCCTTGACTGTCGTGGTCTTAATGTCGTTGTTGTTGGCATACACAATCTTGCCACCCGAGTCCATGCTAGCGATGGGGTTGTCACTCCCCAGCTCAATCACGATGCAGCCTTCGTCGTACCCGATGGCTAGTTTATTGCTAAGATTGTAGGCAGATTAAGAATGTTAGTTAATAGGAGTTAAAGGGGGGCAGTTTTAAGGAGCAAGGAAAATGGTTTGGTTCACCTGACAAGCGAAAGCGAACACGACACTCACCTCTCCTTAGTTGCCGCAAGGGCCCAACTCCTCTCCATTCCGTAGTTCAGGGTCGTCTCCGCTCGGTAGGTAGCAGATTGCCAAATTCTAACAGTACCATCCTCTCCGGCAGAAATTATCACAGGAAGCTTCGGGTGGAAGAGAACGGAGCACACATTGTGGCTGTGCCCGTCCAGGCTTTGCACGATATTCTTCGTCTGGTAATCCCATACTTTCACAGTCTTATCATCAGCGCCACTAAGCAGATAAGGCTTGTCACCTGAAGGGTAGTAATCAACACAATTGACACCTCGCTCGTGGCCCTCCAGAGAGTAGTGGTGAGTGGGGGAATTTAGACCCCACACCTTGATAGTCCTATCAAGGGAAGCCGTGGCGAACGTGTTGGTGTCCTTGGGGTTGAATTTACACATCATCACGTAGTGGGCATGCCCCTCGTATGTCATCGTATTGACCCAGTTCTACGAAATTAGTAGACGAGATGGTGTGTTTTGCGTAGTTTACTGTTAATTTTAATTTTGCCCTGTGATGGTGGACAGTTGGGATTTTCAGTCTCTTCCGGGTAAAGGACAAAAACCTGACTCACCTTATCCCAGTCCCACATCTTCACACTCATATCATCTGAGGAAGAGAGCACATAAGGTAGGGTAGGATGCACCTCCACGGTCCGGATATAGTCACTATGCGCCTCAAAGTCTTTGATTTTCTCCTGAGTGTTGTAGTTGTAAACACGGAGGCGCATGTCATCGCTCGCAGCCACAATCCACTGCTTCCTAGAAATAAATTTTGCGCATCGCACGGGCAAGTCGCTAAGCTCGAAGCTTTTCGCCACGCTCCCAGTCTCGTAATCCCAAATCATCACCTTTCCACTGTACAGGGCAGCCAGTGTCCAGCTCTCAGTAGGGTGAATGTCCACGGACTTCACCCTCTCGCTCCGCACCGACAGTTTTTTCTATTTATTACGACGAGGTGTGTGATGTATTTTAGGTGGGCGGGATGGGTAAGAGGGGAGCGATTAAGAAGGAAGAGAGAGAAGGGGTTGTTGGGTAATGTTAGTTCCATGATATAGGACAAACTATTCCCACTAAGCTCCACGCACCTTGATATCCAAACGGAGCGGCTGCGCCGTGCAGACGGGGAGAGATAATATGTGTTAGTTGAGTTAGGCACGGAGAAGCAATGAGGATAAATTGCCTGCGGGGGGAACGGCAGGAGGGGAGGAGAGGGGACGGTGCGTAGGAGGAGATCCCAAGTTAAGGACGGTGTAAACTTACCATGTTTTAATAATGTAAAGGCTTCCCTATGAAAACACACCGGTGTGATGTGCGGCAAAAAATAATCGGTCAAGGCTCCTGTGGGCTTCTTTTTTTTTTGGACTCGAAAAATTGACGAAAGTTTGCCCATCCAAATCTGCGCCCTGAAAAGAACGGCACACCTATTTGACTTCGGTGCAGCGTATTCTAGAAGGTAGTCTGCCTGCTGTCTGCTGGTTTCGTGCAACCGATTTATTCTGCTGCCGACTTGCCAACGCCCATTGTAAGACGATACCCTTCCCAGCAGTAAGCCCTGACAACACAGTGGTAACGGTGGAATTTCCGTTCAAAATGCAGTTTTCATATTGTTTGGAGGGTCTCCTGTTTCTCGCCGCGTTACTGTTTGTGTTCGATCGAGCTACTGCCTTTATTTCTACTCCAAATCAGAATCACCACCTTCCCTTAGTCCGCAATCACTGCCTGTCTTCCCCCGTGCTCTTCGCCTCGAAACAATCTAGCGCCCTCGCTAATCTCCTCTCGCCGCCACCTGGATTGCGTGAGTTGGACAGGAATGCTGTCCTCGAGACAATCAAAGAACTTGAGAAAACGTATGATCCGTCCACTTTCACTCCTTCCCAGCTCTCTGGAAAGTGGCGACTACTTTATACCTGCAACCCTGCTGACGATACTTCGGAAGTCATCAAAACAAAGTTCACTTCTGTTTCCACGTCAAAGGAAACTTTTCAAGAGATCAGCCTCAGTCCTACCCCGACTATCACAAACATTGTTGTATCTGAGAAATCCACAATAAGAGTCGGAGGTCCCTTCACTCTTGACGAGAAAGAGCCAAGAAAAGCCCACGTTAAATTCACCTCTGGCCGATTAAAAAAATTTGGCATTGACTTGCCGTTTTCTTACCTCTTTTCTCTTGCGAATTTAGGTAGAGGGGGTGGTGAAAACTGGTTGTTGACCACTTATATTGATGAGAGTTTGAGGTGAGTGCTTCGAAATATTGAGACAAGTAGCTAAGTAAGCTGCCGCAGGCATCGACCTCGCTAATCGAACTTCTTCTTCATGACTCGCTCTTTCTTTTTGCACTCGGGGCAGGATTGGGGTGGGGAGCAAAGGGAGCATCTTCGTCTTGACGAAGGAGAGTAATGAACATGAACGTAATGAAAGACTGAATGGGGGGAGGAGATACGTTAACAATCGAGTCGGTGAGGTTTCGGAAAGCGCTACGCTGAAGATCTTCGCTTCGGTTGTTGAGATGAGGGGAAAGGGACTGGAGATTACCAGCCTGTGTGTCGGAGAGCCTGACTTCAATGCTCCTCCTGAGGTCATCGCTGCGACCTGTGAAGCAGCAGAGAGTGGTAAGACGAAATACACCAGCAACGTCGGTATTTTACCCCTTCGGGAGGCGGTCAAAAACGATCTCAACAAGAGGAAGGGGATGGATTACTCCACCTCGGAGATTATTGTGTGCAACGGCGCCAAGCAGGCTTGCTTTCAGTCTTTGTTCGCAACTGTAGGAGTAGGTGATAAGGTGATTGTTCCTAGTCCTTATTACCCCTCTTACCCCGAAATGGTCAAGTTGATAGGAGGGAAAGTCGTCTACCTTGAGACAGATATCTCTGAGGATTATAAAATCACGGGAGAGAAATTGTCAGCTTGCCTTGGGGAAAATCCTGACGCGAAGGTCCTGATGTTGTGCAACCCTTCCAACCCGACAGGTAGCCTCCACACGAAGAGCGATTTAGAGGCAATCGCAGGTGTTCTTTCGGAGCCTAGATTCGAACAAATAAACATTGTGAGCGATGAGATTTATGAGAGACTTTGCTATGGCCCAGACGAGCACGTCACTTTCGCAAAGATTAAGGGAATGAGAGAGAGAACTTTGACAGTCAACGGGTGGAGCAAGAGCCACGCAATGACTGGGTACAGGCTTGCCTATTTAGCGGCACCAAAGGAGTTTATTGACACGGTGAACACCATCCAAGGACAGGTCACAGGTTGCGCTTCGGCAATCAGCCAGCATGCGGCTGTCGCAGGTAAGCGAAATGATGAGGCATCACGATGGTGAAACGAGGCGACGAGTGACAAACATCGATACCACGCGTTTCTATTCTCTTTTTTATTGTGAAACTAACCGCATTTTACACATTTTCTCCCTCCTTTTTTGGGGGGGGTCATGGCAGCCCTGACAGAAGTCCCGGATGAATGGCTTGAAAACAATATGCGGGCGATGAAAGAGAAGAGGGACTTTGTCATCGCCAAGATTCAGGAGATTGAGCATGTGAGAGTCAGCATCCCCGATGGTGCTTTTTACGTCTTTGTCGAGATGGGGCATTACACGAAGGGGGATGATGTTCAATTTTGCCTTGATTTGCTACAGGAGAAGCAAGTTGCGCTTGTACCTGGAAGCGGGTTCGGAAAGCAGGGCAGTGTGAGGATCAGCTACGCGGCAAGTATGAAAGATTTGGAGAATGCTATGGGGAAGCTTGCTGATTTTTTAGGTGAAAGAGCGTAGTTGATATACCATTGAGGGAGAAAATGGTGAAAATGGAAGAGTAACATGCCGCTAGGGGGCCGTACTAGGGGCACGCGCTTGGGTATAAACACCAAAGTTTAGGTTAGGTTTGCACCATTACAATATTACTTTCGCTCCACACATGGTTATTATTATTATTTGTTCGCCTCCGCCTTCTCCAGCGAAGCCATCAACTCTTCACAGACATCCGTCAGATCAACATTCTTCACGAGGTATTGCAGTTCATTACGGGGTAAAAATTGGGTTAGAGGGGGTGGGGGGCTTGAATATGTTGAGGTTCCGCTACCTGCTAACTCACCTCCTTGTTCGCCTTCTCCAGCTTTGACTCCAACTCCGTCACCTTGTCCTCCAGCCCGTTGGCGTGCTTTCGAGCCTCGATCAATGCAGAAGCCTCTTTCGCTTCCGCTGCTGCTATGGTAAGATTCATCTGGGCAACACTACTGTTGGCCTCGTCAAGAGAAAGCTCGAGTTTCTTTATCTGTTGTGTGTGTTGTTTGCTCTGTTTTCGGGGGCGCGAAGGGTTAGGAATTTTGCGAAAGTTTGCATTGGTAAGCGTCTCAGTGTCACCCTTACCTGCTGCTGGAGCTGGGTATTTAGTTGTTTGATCTCCGTGGACTGACTGCTGTGGTTCTCCTTCAACTTGTTGTACAACTTGTTCGCCTCGCTGAACTGCTTCTCTGCCTCGGTCTGGACCTCATTTTTCATATTCTCGACAGCCCTCAGCCGCTTCTCCTTCTCAGCAGCCATTGCCTCTTCATGATCCACCTTCACGCTTTCAAGTTGCCGTTGCAGTGCCGCGAGCTGCGAAGTAAGGGATTCGTTCGCTGCTGTAAGAGAATCGGCCTCCTCCTTGAATTTCTGGGATGCAAGCTTTGCCGTCTGGAGCTGCTCACTGAACGCACTCAATACGACATCTTTCTGCTCAACTGCGGCCTTCGATGCGATGAGCTCTTCATTGTGTTCTGCCTCAAAGTCGTCTAATTTTGTTATCATCTCTTCCAAAACTGACTCGTGCTCCCTCTCTTTCAATTCCATCTCCTCCCTCAATTTTTCTATTATTTTCCTCGTCTCCTTCTCCTTTTCCTCTGCCCCTTTGCGCATGCCCTCACTGAAACTTGCTGTCTTCACTGCAGACAGCGCAGCCGCGTGAGACCTGGTCATCTGCAGCTTTGCCGACGATATTTCTGAAGATATTTTCAGTTCAAGCTCAGTTTTGGAGTAGACTGGCTTATGGTCCGACATTGTCAACGCAGAGTAATCGTTCGAGAGACCCGCAGTTGTTGGAGTGGGAAGATTAGGTGTGGAGTGGGGGGAGGGTTGGGCCAAGGTATCAATGTTGATATTTTTGTCGCTTTTGCTACTGCCCTCACTACAACTACTGGTATCACTGAGCAAAGCACTTTCGCTAGTGTCACTTTCAACGTTGTCGTCGTTGTCGTTTTCGTTGTCCTCTTTGCCGGATGCTGGGACATCAACATCAGCGTCCGCATCAGCATCGGCATCAGCGTCGGCATCAGCGTCGGCATCAGCGTCGGCATCAGCGTCGGCATCAGCGTCGGCATCAGCGTCGGCATCAGCGTCGGCATCAGCATCAGTGTCGCTAACAGTGGAATCATGCTCTTCTTCTTCTTCATCTTCCACAAAGTCATCAGGCAAAAAAGCTGCCTCGTCATCAAGCGGTAATTCATCCTCCGCAGGAATCGCAGGTTCAGTTTCTGCAGGGCGATTGATGCTAGCTCGCTTCTGGTTCCACACCTGGCTCCAGAGACTGCTCTTTGCTGGGGGAGCTTGGTGGGGAACGTTATGGGAAACGTTCTCATCGTTCTCATCATTCAACGTCGAACTGAAAGTAATTTCGTCATCATCATCGCCCTCACTCAAAGCGGCTGTATACGGAATATTCATCTCGTTTGGAGATGATTTTTTTTTGTTTTTTCGAAAGAATTTTGCAAAAAAAAACGACGAGAAAATTGATAAGGGTTAATTGAAATTGACCAAAAAAAAAAAGGCATTTGAGAATGGGCCTTTAATATGGGAATGTTGCGATCTCTGAGTCGTCATCTACCCAATTTACCTCTTCGTGTGCATCCCCCTTTCTCGTCGTCCTCTTTCTCCTCCTCAACCCTCTCGAACACCTCTTACATTGAGGAATGGCAGAAGAATGTTATGAAAACAAATGAGTTCTATGAAATGCACGCTTCAAATCGTGTTTATTTCTACACGGTGGATCTGGTTGGTCGCCTATTTCTGGAAGAGACTCATCCCAAGAACATTGCGACCAGCCTCAAATCTACCAAATTTTTGGATTTCTTCTTCAAGCAGATGAGACGAAATGACACATATGAACATGGCGAATACCCTTATTATAGCCCTTGTGGAAAGGAGCATAATTACATCCGACCTGCTGATACTGGCATAGTTTTTCATGAATTTTTGAATGGGTCAGAGCTGGTTTTTGGGGGCTCACTTCGTGAGCCCTTCAGTGGCGATGATCTTGCGTATAGCGAGCGGACAGGGCGGTTCTACCATCGTCTTTCTGACGGAGGAAAGGCCAAATTGCAAAACGGGACTGAGTACGGGCTGATTAAGAGCTCGGTAGCTGGACAGATCGCAGATCAAATCGAGTTTGGAGAGGAAGGGGACATGTACTACAACAACAACATGGGGGCAGAATCAAAAATCAGATTGCTTCCGCGTGAACAAGAAAGCGAGAGGTGGGGTTTGCCGCCGACATGATGGCTTCTTGTATTAAGTTACACAGTAGTGTAACCCTACTAACCCTAACGCCTCGTTTCAAATTCAAACCCTCTCTCATCCGTTGGTTGGTGCGTAGTGGTGTATTCAGCTCGAGAGAAAGGAGCCAGCGCGAGCGCAGCAACCGAGAACGAAGCACGCGGGAACGAAGCAAACGGGAGAGCTCCACATCTGCTGAAAATAATGTGCAGCAAGAAACCAAGCGACGATTTTCGTCTGGTGCGGCTCTCCTCAACCTGATAACCCCAGGGTCGATGAAGAACGACGGAGGAGGGGCGGCGACAAAAACGGGGCGGAGAGGATCAATTTTAGGCCTATTGAAAATGAGCACGTAGAAAATGTAGGGGTAGTTTCTAGAAAAAAACAACACAGCTACCTTTTGCCTCTTATTTTACTTCTCCTTGTCTCCTTGTCTCCTTGTCTCCTTGTTCTTGCCCCTGCCTCTGCCCGAATCGTAAATGTTGAACCCAAATTCAGCTGTCGCTCTCGCAACTTCATCCTTTTTCACATTTTCACAAAGCTCATCAACAAGCTCCTTCTTTTCAATCTGCTCAATCGCCCGTCTGCTACACTCCTCCATTCTTCTCTGCTCTTCAGGCCTGAGTTTATTGCAAGTAGAACACCTGACCTTGCTGACATCGTTCGAGTTCAGGACGGTGCAAAAGGTGCACAGCCAGCTGTCGACAGGGAGGTTATTCATTGGCAAACTCGCGCCGCAAAGCGCACAAAACAGGTCAGACTGATCATTTAAGTACGTGCATTTCTCACAGACAGACTTCTTCAATCCCATGCTGCGCTCTTCACCAGGTTTGACCGCCGTAATCTCTGTTGCTTCCGTTGCCTCAACTGTTTCCTCCTGCGAGCTACTGCAGAGGTCAATGATGCCCTCCTCCAGCTTTCGCTTCCTCTCCCGCTTGACTCGTCTTTCTGCTTCTAAATCGACAACAACCTCTGCTTTTTCTTCATCTACCTCCTCTACCTCCTCTTCCTCATCACTGAAAGTCAGGTCCTGACACTCCTGGCACCAGGAATCCTCTTGACGCCTCATGGCCGCATTTGCAGCAGCTGCCTGCGGGTCTACATTTGATTTCTCACCCAAACAGCCAACGCCACCTAAAACTTTCCCCCCAGCGCTCATTATAGCCTGATAATTCTGCCTATTATAAGCTGCGTCCAAAGCTATTTTCCGCCGAAGTTCCCTGCTTTGAAACCCCGCCATCTTTCCACCCCCCAAAGCAAGCCCATTTCCACCAAAATCACTGCCATTACTGCTGTTACCTCCAGCTCCAGCGCCATTGATATCCCTCCCACCACCCCCAGTGACGGTGAACCCTCTCCCCCCTCCGCCGCCACCGTCGCGCCACTCCTCAAACAACTCGTCCATCAATTTGTAAAACTCGACGCTGTGCTTGGAGTGAACAATGTGCGCACATTCGTGAGCCATCACATTGGCAACGCTATCATAATCTGTGATTGCATGCCCAGCATCAAATTTATCTCCGCCCTTTGCGAAAGACCGCAACCGAAGGTAAATTCCCCGCGAACGTTTGCCATCACCGGCGGGCATGCAGTACCCTCCAACACTCGGATTCTTTCCCAGCTTACCACCAAAACAGCAGCACAACTCAGAAAGCTTCTCAACCCGCCATCCTCGCTTCTGTAGAATTGGTGTAAACTCTTTTTTTAAATTCTCCAAATATTCCTTCGCACGATGCGCCTCAAATGACTAAACAGAGCGAGGCAGAGAGGCAAGGCAAACGAGAGAGAGAGAGAGAGAGAGAGAGAGAGAGAGAGAGAGAGAGATGA
>Ga0115557_1002104_pt1 | contig 13449 bp, 7 predicted proteins | sample COGITO_mtgs_1104_FD_87280 | JGI IMG/M metagenome (GOLD analysis project Ga0115557, IMG submission 87280) | Pelagic marine microbial communities from North Sea - COGITO_mtgs_110421 | ecosystem: Environmental > Aquatic > Marine > Epipelagic | place: Germany:Helgoland, sampling site Kabeltonne...
CCAACTGAGAGCCCCCCCCCCCCCACCAAAAGAAGATAAAGTAACAAACCAACCCTTATAATTTTTCATTCATCCCTGCGCTGTCTGCACTTCGTTACCTTCGTTCCCGACAATTGTTACTGGGCAAAAATGGTCTCCAAATTGGAGATGCTCCAGTCACACTTAAAGCAGGAAAAGGAGGACAATGCAGAGATGCAAGAGATGCTGAACAATGAAATTGACAATCTCAATGAAAAGAATAGGAACTTGGAGGTACAGCACAAGCGCGCGTTAAGTCTTGTTCAAAACACATTGCAAGAGTTAGAGGCTTTGCAAGCTATTTTGGCCACTGCCGAGACTCTAGATTTTGGGAGACAAGAGGTGCAGCAAAAGCTTGAGAGGATCATTGGGAGCTTAAAAAAGGACAGCGGGGACGTGGGGTCGGTATACCAGAATAACGAATATGACGACGAGTACGACGACGAATACGGTGATGAATACGACGAAGGAGACTACGAGGAAAGGGATACATATGAGGAAAATTATGAATCCGATGACCAGGACGACTCCTTCGACCAAAACGGATTGACCGCAGCGAATTTATATAAAAGGGGATCTAACCAGTTTTCGACACGAGCGAGAAGCAGAACCGAACAGTGGATAAACCAGGGACGCGAAAAAATGAACGCAAAAGGTGAAATGAATACTCTTTTGGAGGATGTCTACAAGATGGTATGCAAAACCACCTCCGCTGATCCAACCCTTGACAGCTCTATGCAATATAGCGAATTCATCTCCGTGCTGGTCATGTCAAATATCATTGACGACCACCTCACTATCCCGAAGTGCAAGGAAATCTTCGAGAAGGTCGCTAGGAGTAATGCAGTTAATGCAAAGAAATTGAGCAGAAAGATCCAATTTGGTGACTTCAAAACGATTCTAGAAGAACTTGCCCAGATAAAGCTGAGCAGTTCCACACCGGGTGTAGGAGGCAGCCCATCTCCTTATATGACTTTGCTTTCTGACTATATCTGGCCTGCTCGCGCGAGGCTTAGCATAAAAAGCGAGCTGACAAAGAATGATGTGAGAGAGCTGGATGGAAAATTTTACCCCACCCAGAATGATGGCGAATTCGAGGAATTGTGGCTAAAACCAAGCGTTATTAACTATTTGGGGCAGCAGCATGAGAGCCTCATGAAAATATTTAAGCGGTACAAGAATCTATCTGCCACTAGTGTGAGCCCCTCTTCAGCCGGAGAACCCAAAACTGCCGTAGAGAAGGCGCTCATGCCAGTGCAGAATTTTTGCCAGTTTACGATTGATTACGAGATGGTTCCCCAGATGGTACCGAAACAAGGTCTGATGAGAATCGTAAATTTGACTACGGGCGGCGGGAAAGAGAAGATTAACTTTCGCGAGTTTGAGCAAATTTTGGGTCGATTTAGTCGTGAGGTGTACAAGGACAGTACTGAGTTCAACACCCTAGCGTCACAGATGGAGCAGCTCTTCTTTGAAATCGACAGGGGCAGTCAAATATTCAGGCATTCGGCGGCCACAATTAAGAAGAGGACAAGCGAGGTTGAGAGGGAAAGCGTCGGCTTTGGCGGGCAGACCAAGGGGAGAAGGAGGAGCACTTTTAGTGAGAAGCGGATAAGCAACGTCACCAAAATTTTCATGCTGGATGCCATGGGGTAGTGCGTCGTGACATAAATGTTTATAAATGAAGGATTGATTTAATAGTGCTTCCAAAAACTCCACTTTATAGGGTACTTAGTGTCAATATTCATCCCACTCGTTCTCTTTCCTCAGCTATCGTTGTGTTGCATTCTTCATCACTTATAATCAGGGAATTCATTTAATCAACCTGCTCCATGGCGCTCTCCTCCTCAGCATCGTCATCAAGGGGTGGGAGCTCGTCGATGTCATCATCCTCATCCTCCTCGTCATCGTCAATGCTCAAGCCGAGCTTGATGAGACGGTGGATGCGGCTCGCGAAGGTGGCGGGCTCATCCAAGGAGAAGCCACTGGTGAGCAAACTGGTATCGTAAAGGAGCCAAACAAGGTCCTTGACGGTCTTGTCGCTCTGATCAGCCTCGGCTTTCTCCCTAAGGGCAACAATGATGGGGTTGCTGGGGTTGACCTCCATGGTCTTCTTGGAGCTCATGTAGGCGCTCTGGGTGGAATCCCTAAGAGCCTGGGCCTTCATGATACGCTCCATGTTGGCACTCCATCCGTACTCTCCGGTGACAAGGCAGCAAGGGCTGTCGGCCAGGCGGTTACTGGTGACGACCTTCTCGACCTTGTCATCGAGGACCTCCTTCATGAGCTTGCACAAACCCTCGCTCTTGGCCTTGGCCTCCTCGAAGGCCTTCTTCTCATCATCATCCTCCTCCATAGCAAGTCCCTCCTTGGTGGCACTAAGGAGCTTCTTGCCATCGTATTCCTTGAGCTGCTGGACGCAGTACTCATCGATGGGGTCAACCATGTAGATGACCTCGTATCCCTTCTTCTTGAGCTTCTCCAAGAAGGGACTGTTCTCGACGGCCTTCTTGCTCTCACCGGTGACATAGTAGATTCCGGGCTGAGCATCAGTCATCCTGGCGACATAGTCGTCCAAAGAAGTCATTTCCTCTCCGCTCTTGGTGGTGTGGTAGCGGAGGAGCTTGGCGATCTTGTTGCGGTTGGTGCTGTCCTCGTGGACTCCGAGCTTCAAGTTCTTGCTGAATGCTTCGTAGAACTTGGTGTAAAGGTCGGCGTTATCGCTCAGGTCAGTGAACATCTCAATGCACTTCTTGACAAGGTTCTTCTTGATGACGCGGAGAATCTTGTTCTGCTGGAGAGTCTCGCGACTGATGTTAAGGGGGAGATCCTCACTATCAACGACTCCCTTGACGAAGGAGAGCCACTCAGGCATGATGTCTTCGCAGTTGTCCATGATGAATACACGGCGGACATAAAGCTTGATGTGGTTGAATTTCTTCTTGCTTCCTCCCTCGAACTGGTCGAAGGGGGCGCGCTTGGGGCAGAAGAGGATGGCCTTGAACTCGAGCTGGCCTTCGACGGAGAAGTGCTTGACGGCGGCGTGCTCCTCCCAGTCGTTGCTAAGAGCCTTGTAGAAGGCAACATACTCGTCGTGGGTGACATCATCGGCCTTGCGCATCCAGATGGGCTTCTGGCCGTTGAGGTGGTCCCATTCGTGCGTGACCTCCTTGATCTTCTTGGTCTTCTTCTCCTTATTAGCCTCGTCCTCGTCGACCTCCTCAATCTTGGGCTTATCATCATCATCATCATCGTCGTCGTCGTCATCGTCACTGACCTCCTTCTCAGTGGTCTTCTCGGTGTAGAGCTTGATAGGGAAGCCAATGAACTCACTGTGCTTCTTGACGAGGTCCTTCACACGGCGCTCCTCGAGGTACTCTCCCATGTCCTCCTTCAAGTGGAGCACGATGCGAGTTCCACGTCCAATGGGCTCGGGGTCAACACCCTGCTGGATAACGAAGGATCCTCCAGCCTCGGAAGTCCAGGTGTAGGCCTCGTCGTCATTGTTCTTGGAAGTGACGACGACCTTGTCGGCAATGAGGTAGGCGGAGTAGAAACCGACTCCGAACTGTCCAATCATGCTGATATCGGCTCCGGCGGAGAGAGCCTCCATGAAGGCCTTGGTTCCAGACTTGGCGATCGTTCCAAGATTGTTGATGAGGTCAGACTTGGTCATTCCAATTCCGCTATCCTCGATGGTAAGGGTGTTGTTGGCCTTGTCGGGGATAAGTTTGATCTGCAACTCGGGCTCTGAGTCGAGCACGGCAGCATCCGTAAGGGACTGGTAGCGGATCTTGTCCAAGGCATCGGATGCATTGGAGATCAACTCACGAAGGAAGATTTCCTTGTTGGAGTAGAAAGTGTTGATAATAAGCGACAGCAACTGATTGATATCAGCGCTGAACGCGAAAGTCTCAGAGGAGGTGGCTTCAGACTGTAGATTCACGTGTGCAAATTGATTTAGGGAGAGAGATTAGTAGAGGCAAAAGAGAGAGAGCTTTTGTTTCGCGTTTTTGAGCGCACCCTTTTTCCACAAAGGTTTCAAGATTCAAAGGTGATATTTAATGCTAGTGTTGGACTCAATCGCGCAAAATCAGAGCAGCAAAACAGCGGCAAAGTAAATCTTGCATCAATCAAGGGCTGCGGTGGAACAAGAGGTTCAGCCATTCAAGTGCCACAACGACGCCTTTGGTGCAACTATCGTAACATAGGAGTCGTATGAGTGACTTACCATGAAATAATATATCTTTAATTAGAGCTGTTGTGGCGTGACACCCGAAATGAATGACTTTGAGGTTGCAAAATAGAACTGCTTTATACGACATTAAAGCATTTAAAAGACACCCTGTGCCGTCTAGCTTAGTACAAACCTTACATCTCGTGGATTTAATGGCCAAGTGTGTGCACTGTGGGGCTACACATGACCCCTCTGAAGTTTTTCTCTCCCGGCTCTCCACTTTTGAGGGAGTCTACCTCGCCCCAAGCGCGTCTTTTGCGCTCTTTTCTTTCTTTTTTGTAGATACGGCGGCCCAATGTTCTGCTCCGAGAACAAGCCATTGAAGAAGCTCACCGTGACGGCGATTGAAAGAAAAACACCAGGAAAAGTAGAGGCCAAGAAGAAAATGATCCTGTACATGGTTTGAAAAGGAGTGTACCGAGCAGAGCAAATTTTTCTTTGTAATTTTTGGCTGCTGTCTACATCCTACTTCTGTGTAAAAAAATCACTCGCTAGGGTGGGTCTCTACCTTTTGTCGATATCAAAGAAGAAGTTCATAAAGAGCCGCCCACCCTCCAGGTCCTTCTCGTCCTTTCCAAAATATCCTTGGCTCCTGTGGAAGCTTGTGGCGTTGAACAGCAATAGTCTATTAAACACATTTGAGACAGAGTCGACAACCTCCCATTGTTCCATGTTAAACTTGTCTACCTCCCAGCTACCTGCGCAGCCGCTGCATTGCTTCCGCATCCCCGTCTCTTTGTGTCTCAAAAAATCTGTTCCTGATCCGAGCGGAGGATTTGGATGCAAATAGAGCACGCCTCCCCAGTCAGACTGGTCTGTGTGAACGCAGTGCGTTTCAAACTCTCCCGATAGATCAAATGTTAGCTGAAATCTGCGTGGTGGCGATGTTTTCATTAGATACTTGTATTTTTTTCTTCTTTCTCTCTCGCTCTCGGCCGTTAACAATCAACACAACAATCAACACAACAATCATCTACCATCATCTCACTATACTTACGACATGTGCTCTCCTTCACCAGCGACAGACTCAAAATTAACAGTCCTGGTCCCCAGAGCCGCCTCGATTTTTATCCTAACGTCCCGGAAGATTGAATCTCCGCTAAAGGACCGTGTGCGCCTAAATTTCTGCCTCGAATTGTAGCCTTCTCTGTCCTTCTTCACATTGAAGTCTTGTTGTAAGGCGAAAGACCGGATAGCAATGGGGTCATCAAAGAAATTGTCAATGATAATTAGGTTCGTAACGGGTTCTCCCCTGTCGATTGTTGCGCCGAAGGAGACAGTTGTTCTTTGTTGCCGCGCTGTTTGTTGGGAAACGAGACTAGTCTTTACCATAGTTGTACAGCCGATTGCAGCATCTGAAGGTAAATTAGAAGTGCACCATTCATTAGCTGTGTTTTCTAGGTAAGTTAAAGATGAATCGAGAGGTGCGTCAATATATCGTCGTTCTGAATCTAACGAGACCATAACGGTCAGATTATCGTCATTTTTTGAGTTGCTGCATGATTCTGTAGGTTGTGAAGAGACAGATTGTGAGGAGACAATACAAGGAGAGCAAGAAAGAGAAAAGAAGAAGACGAGCAGGTTCAGAGCGTCTATTAGCATTGTGCTTTGGTACATTAGTTTATTATTATTGATGGGGAATTGGTGTTTTAGTTTATTGTGGGAATTTAGTTAGGCGCTCACAGCCAGCCCCCCCACAGCAAACCCAGACCCACCCCCCCAATCCCCACCATTTCGTTTTTGTTGAGATGCAATCTCAGGAATGTGAGATGATGCAACCTCCCTTCGGACTCCCTATTACGACGCCAACGATAAAAATGGGAAAAAGAACAAAGCGAAAGGTGCCACTCTCCCCCTATACCGACACTACTGATGCCGGTCCCATGGAAGAGGGACTCATATGGGAACGGCTGCAACGAGTTCTCGGCGACGAAAAATGCATGGATCATCCTGCCGGCCCATCTACGAAAGAGAACGAGCTCTTGTCACAGGTCCGAGATTTTGGGATTAAGCCTTACGCCTACGAGGTGCCGCTTGGAAACGGCGTGTCTGACTGCGTTGGGGTGGACATGAATTGCCGGCTCTGCGTGGTGGAGGCGAAGTGCATCTTCGGGCGGTCAGGGTTAGAGGAGAAACACCGTGACAAGGTGAAGGAGCAGACGAGGGCGTATGCGACTTTCCTCGCTCAGGAGACTCATGCGGACGTGGCGGCGTACTGCTTCGACGATCAGGGTGGGTTGATAGCGCTTGAGAGCTTCGGAGTCTTCGAGTACGAAACAGTGAAAGATCATAACCCTCGTCCAGCTAAGTCAAGAAAAAGGAACGTCACTATGGGAAGGCAGGATCCTGTATCATGGAAAGAGAAAAAGAACAACACGAAGGGAAGGCAGAGGTCTTTGTCCTGGATCTGCGGGATATGCACGCTGGAGAATAAGGAACTCCATCTCGCATGCTCAGCTTGTGGCTGTGAAAAGCTGTAGTAAAGAAGATACAGGACCATATTCAATGAAGTAAGTACCCACCAACGATTCGTTTTAAATAATTTAATAATTTGCATAAAAGTCTTAAGCTACAAACTCTCTCGTCTTTCGGCGCTCTCTTATTTATTAGCGCTCCATTGCCAAAGCAGCGCATACCAGTTCACCTCTAATTCCTCCCAAGTGCCCTACCACCCGCACCCCAGTTATGCCCCCCTCCCGGGTTGACGTTTGGCGGCCTGACGTTGCCTGGTTGTCTCCAGCCACCGCCGCCGCCGCCGCCGCCGCCGCCGCCGCCGCCGCCGCCGCCACCCCCAACGTTGGCCCCCCTATTGTCGTTTCTCGCATTGGTGGGCACGGGGGGTACATAAATACCCCTGCCAAAATATCTGATGAGAAACTCAGGGGTTTTTAGGAGATCCTTACCGTTCTGCTGTCTTGGATACACGTAGGTCAAAAAATAGTAAACGTGGCCAATTATGAGACCAAGAAGATCGTCCATCACCGAGTTTCCCATCAACACCCGAATTCCAATAAGAACAAATGGCAGCATAGCAGCCTTTACAGGGAAACCGTAAATAGAGACGTCCTGCTCCGCATTTGTTTTACTCCAAATGTAGAGGACCATAAAGAGCAAACCAGAAGCAAGCATCATAATATTCATCAAGTAACCAGCAACGAGGAAGCAGGACATTCCGAAAAGCAGCATAAAGGCATAATCCGCTGTCCCGCCACCAGCCCCAGTGTTGACGGGAGAGGCTTCGTATCGGTTCGAGTATTGCTGTAATAAGTATAAGTTAATGCATGTGGGGAAACCGAAACCGCCCAGAAAAAGGAAAGGAGTAAACAATCGCCATATCTCTCCCTTGGTGATGAGGCTTGGGATAAAAACCAGCTTCATCGGGTTCACAACGCCCAGTCCCACAGCAACTGTGGAAAGCAAGGCACCGCCAAACCAGCACCGGGTGATTATCGGAAGGGCTTTGAACCAGTCCATGATTGGATTCTTGGACCCCGCTCCAATAGTAGCAGGAGGCATTGTTGTGTGGGTGTGTTTGCCGAACAAAGCTACAGAGAGGGAAAGGAAGGGGCAATATATATATTTCAATGGAATTGAGCTTATGAAATTCACTACCCAGGCTCTTAACTGATTAGGCGGGGAGATTTAGAGGGGATTTTATGACAAAAAGACAAATTTTGAGCGCGTGGAAAACAAGGCAACCGGAGGAGACAGGCGAAAAAAGAAAGACCAGGTACCCCCTTTCATCCAGCACAATTAAAAAAATCCTGAAGACAACACAGACCACCAACAGCGATGAACACAAACCAAGCTCGAGGGTACGTCACACTGCCCAGCGTTCCAGAGGCAAACGCTTGGGAGATCTTGCTCCTTTCGCGTCTTTCATTTCCACTCCATTGGAGGCGGATAGTGTGGTTCAGTCTGCAGGTAGCGCAGGGGGATGGTCCTGGGGCTGTTCTGTGTTTTAGCATCGTCGCAGGTAGCGGGCACACTTATCCCGCTTGCCTAGCCGATCTTTTGGGATGGAGATGTCATTTCCTTGTAAATTATATTTTGTCATCCTTCCCATCGTCGTGTTTTGCACTGCCATCGCACGTTCACGGCTGTTTCCGTTCACGTTTTCTGCTTTCTCTTCTCTGGCCTTCCCACCGTTCTCTCGCCCAATCAACTCCTACTTACCCCTCTCGTCTCCCCCTCTCAGTCTCCAAAACTTTATCTCCGATATTCGCAATGCTAAATCGAAGCTAACCGAGAGTCGCCGAGTACAGAAGGAACTCGCCAACATCAGAAGCAAGTTTACGAGTGGAAGCTCGCTATCTAGGTAAGGGGTAATGAAGATTTGTTGTCGAGATGTCGAGAATGATCGATCGATCGATCGAATCGTGTTTTGTTATGTGTTGGAAAAATTGAAGAGCTGGGGGGTACTGGTTCACTGATAACAAATCCTAACGCTTCTCCCCTTTTTTATTTTACACAGTTACCAGAAGAAAAAATATGTATGGAAGTTGGTTTACATTTTCATGCTCGGTTACGAAGTTGATTTCGGTCATCGCGAGGTGATCGAGCTTGTCGGCTCCTCGAAATACTCTGAGAAGCAGGTTGGGTATGTAGCAATGTCCCTCCTCCTGAAATCTGGTGATGCTCTTCTGCAGACTGTGGCCAAGACTATCCGCAACGACCTCATCTCTTCCACGGCAGATGCTGACGCAGGGATTACCCTTGCCCTCTGTTCGATTGCTAATGTCCAGGGCATCGACCTTATGAAGGTCCTCCATGTTGAGGTGCAACAAACTCTGGTGTCCAAGCGCACATCCCCTGCTGTCAAGAAGAAGGCAGCCCTGTGTCTCCTTCGGCTCATCCGGCAGATTCCGGATACGATCGCTAGTCAAGAGTTTGCAGAGCACATTGCGACACTCATGCAGGAGAGGCATCTTGGGGTTCTGTGCAGTACCATGAGCCTTCTCATTGGGATGACAAGTAAACACGAAGAGGAGTACTCCACTCTAATCCCGTATGCGATACATATTCTTGTCAGCCTAGTAGTGCAGAAAAACTGCTCCCCCGACTACCTCTATTATCGCACACCGTCCCCATGGTTGCAGGTAAAGCTGCTCCGATTTCTGCAGTATTACCCGAATCTGATGCAGGCGAATCAGCCCTTCGTCCAGCAGCTGCGCTCAGTCCTTCAAAAAATTCTAACGGAAACGGACGTTTCTGACTCAATCAACAAATCAAATGCGGACCATGCGATTCTTTTTGAGGCTGTAAACCTAATCGTGATTTGGGGTGACGCCGGGGATAAGTCGCTGAGAGACGCAGCTATGCGACTGCTGGGAAAATTCATCTCTGTCCGGGAGCCGAACATCCGCTACCTCGGTCTCATGACCATGGCCCGCTTAGCTAACCTGCACGACGTAGATAAGGAACAGATTAAGCGACACCAACAGACTGTCCTTATCAGTCTCAAGGATGCGGACATTTCAGTTCGCAAGCGCGCGCTCAACCTTCTCTTTGTCATGTGCGACGAGTCGAATGCTGAGGTCATTGTCGACGAGCTCATCACCTATCTTGTAGCTGCTGACGCAGGTATCCGGGAGCAGATGGTGTTGAAAATCGCCATTTTGGCCGAGAAATATTCACCCAACTTGAAGTGGTATGTTGACACGATCTTGAAGCTTATCAGCCTCTCCGGTGACCACGTCTCCGACTCAATCTGGCATAGGGTCGTACAGATCGTGACGAATAGCAAAGATGACGAGCTACAAACATACGCCGCGGAGAGGATGTTTTCAATTGTGTCGAACAAAAGGTGCCACGAGACGGCCGTTAAGATTGGGGGTTATGTTTTGGGCGAGTTTGGTTTCCTCGTGGCTGAGGAGCCCGGAATGAGCGGTGACCAACAGTTTAAAGCCCTCCACCAGCACTTCTCTCTGTCCAACAACATCACCAAGGGCATCCTTCTCTCCTCCTATGCCAAGTTGGCGAATCTGTATGAGGAATGCCGCCCTCTCGTTGAACCCGTTTTTGAGTCTCTCCGCAATGCTAGCGATATCGAGCTCCAGCAGAGGAGCAACGAATACAGGGTCATGAGAGAGGTTTTTCCCGGCGAGGTCGTCGAGGATCTTCTAAGGGAAATGCCCGCTTGGGAAGTCAAGGAGAAGACGGCCCTTGAACAGAGGCTGAATGAGGAGGACCACGGAACGGAGGACAAGAATGTTTGGGTCAAAGGAAAGGGAGAAGGCGGGAGCAAGGGCAGCGGGATCAACTCTCCAACGTCGCCTTCAAGAGCTGTCAATTCGCAGCAGCAGGCGGCCGTGGAAGAGCCGGATCTTCTGGGGTCTTACGACGATGATACAGGCGGAGTAAACGCGCCGCCGCCGCCGCCGCCGCCGCCCGAACCCCAGAGACAGGTCGCTGCCGCAAGCGATTTATTGGGCATCGTCGACGACGACAACACTAATAATGAACTTATCAGCACCAAACCAAACCCCAACAACGCTCCCAACACAATCACCGCCGACCTTTTGCCCCAGATGAGAACCGCCTTCAGCAAGCTGTGCATATCTCCCGCGGGTGTGCTGTTCGAAAACCCCATCATTCAGGTCGGGGTCAAGCATGAGTACCGCGGTTCCCAGGGCCGTGTGCAGATCTTCTTCGGCAACAACTCTGCCTCATCTCAAATGACAAACTTCAAGGCGGACATTCCTTCCGTCCCTTACCTTCGGGTGCAAGCTCAAGGAACTGACGGCATTACGGCGGGCACGGCTACTATAGCTCCCAAGACGCAGGGCAAGCTGCAGCTGATGGTGGAGGTATTGTCGCCGTTTGCGGACGCCGCGGAGATCCGCCTTTCCTTCGCCCTGGACGGGGTGCAATACGACTACCCTCTCAGGCTCCCCGTGGTCGCAACCTGCTTCAACTCAGCTGTCACCGACTTAGACGCGGGGAACTTCATGCAGAGGTGGAAGGCGCTCACCGGGGACAAGGAACAGCAGGAAATCGTCCAGAAGGCGGGGATCGACGAGGCCATGATGTCGAAGCTGGCCGCCGCCTTCTCCTCCGGGTTCCGTTTCAGCAAGACCCCGGGCCTCGACGCGACCCCGAATACGCTGAGCGGCGCCGCGACCTTCAGGTCGGGTGCCAAGGACCAGAACGGGAACCCGATCACCGTGGGCTGCCTCCTCAGGATCGAGGCAAACATGGGAGCCGGCGCATTCAGAGTCACTGCGAGGACCTTACATCCGACGTGCAGTAAAGCCGTCAAGAATGTCGTCGTCGCCACAATAAAACATGTGCTTTGAGGTTAAAGTGGACGCGGTTAGAGGTATTTTCTTGTGGTGAGCGCGGTGTGGATGGTTTGGGTTGGGTTGGGGTGGGGGGCAGGTTAACTAATGAGAGGAAAAAAAGAAAACTTTATAACACGAAAACGCACTTCCCTTCCTTCCCTTTCTTTTCCAAAAATCGCTCGCATTTTTCTTGTTTTTTCTTTTCCTTTTTTCCTTTTCCTTCCCTAGCATAACTATTGGCATGATATCCATTAACATTAAAATATTCGTGTTGAGGGTGGGGCCTTCTAGATTGTCTCGTGCGTTGTGTGTCGTCTTGGTTGGTGGTTGTCTCGTTATTGTCTCGTTGTTGTGTTGTGTTGTGTATTGTGTGTTGTGTGCTGTCTGTTTTGTTTTGCATTTTGGTTTTACTTGAGCTGGTCCGGTGTATAGTCGACATCTGAGCCATCATTCGGCAGGCTATATTCCCCCCCCCACGCCTTATCCTTAAGCATGGAAAGCTGCGAAGTAGGCGACGACGGCTCCGTCCTCCCCTCCTCGTCGGCAAACTTCATAAACTCCTCGACGAACATGTCGATCTTCTCCTTGGTGATGTTGGGCATGACGACGACGTGGGCGATGTCGTCCTCGCAGGCGAGGGACCACCTCTTTATGAACTTCATGGACTTGGGGCGCTCGAGGACCACGGTGCACGAGAGGTCGTTCAGGCGGCACACGATCCCCTTCTCGGCCAGCGCGTCCCTCAGGTAGCACGCCGTCTCCATGCTGTGCTGCACGTCGTCCTTGATCCCCTGGATGCCCTTCTTCCTCAGGGAGTACCAGAGGTACAGGGCGGCCTGGCCGTTCCGGGAGCCCATTATCGTCGTGTCCACGCTGTTGAGGTAGTCGATGCGCTGCTCGACCTTCTTGACGTGCTCCATCCTGGTGATGGTGATCCCGCAGGGCATGGGGCACCCGAGCATCTTGTGCCCGGACACCGCGATGGAGTCGATGGGCTTCTTGAAGTTGATCTCCGGCGCGTGGTCGACAAAGGGCAGCATCATCGCGAACAACGCCCCGTCGCAGTGGATGTGGAACCTGTCCCGGGTGTACCCGAGGTTCTTGAGGATCCTCAGGATCCTGTCCAGGTTGTCCACGGCGCCCTTCACGGTCGTTCCGATGTTGCAGTTGATGATCGCCGGCCTGTCCCTGTTCTTCGCGAGCTCCGCCTCGAGGACCCCGTAGTCGATCTCCCCCATGGGGAGCGTGGGGATGCTCTTGGCGTCCATGCGGTAGTACCGGGCGGCCTTGAAGATGCTGTAGTGCGTCTCCCGGGAGCTGTAGAGGATGCCGTCGGGGTGGCACTCCCGCGCGAGGAGCATGCCGTGGAGGTTCCCCTCCGTGCCGCACGTCGTCACGTACCCCCAGTACTCCCCCTTGTTCGGGAGCTTCCAGAGCTTGGCAAAGAAGTCAATCACCGACGTCTCGAACTGACGGGAGTGCACGCCGTAGTTCGACGTCACGAAAGGGTCGCCCAGGTTGTTTATCGAGTACTTCATGAACGGGTAGAGCTCCTCGTGGTTGTATACGAGGTTGTAGGGGTACCCGAACTGCACGGAGGAGCGGCGCTTCATGAGCTTGTCATACGCCCCCAGGATCTTGGTGACCTCCTCCCCGTCCCCCCCCTCCTCGTGTTCCTGCGACCCCCCGCTCGCCTCCTCGATCGTCGGGATCCTAACGGAGTCCGGGGAGAGCAGGTCGATCTCCGACTGGGGAACGTGGTCCGCGACCTCCGTCGCCCCCCACGCGTCAAAGACGGACCAGGGGGAAGGCGTGCCGGAGAGGGCGAGGGAGTCGGTGTCGGACTCCAGGGCGGGGATGAAGGCGTTGCCGCCGGTGCCGCCGAGGGGGGGGGCGGGGGGGGGGGGGGGG
>Ga0115557_1002106_pt1 | contig 13446 bp, 6 predicted proteins | sample COGITO_mtgs_1104_FD_87280 | JGI IMG/M metagenome (GOLD analysis project Ga0115557, IMG submission 87280) | Pelagic marine microbial communities from North Sea - COGITO_mtgs_110421 | ecosystem: Environmental > Aquatic > Marine > Epipelagic | place: Germany:Helgoland, sampling site Kabeltonne...
ACAGTGCCTCTTAAAGACGTCTGCAACATATCACAGATCTTCTCCAAAAATGAACGTGAATAACTTTTTATTGACGTTGAGTACGTTGAGGGGTTTTAAAACAACGTGAATGGTTTTATAATCGCACAACCTCTCAATTACTCCCACCAACTTGGTTTTTTCCGAGACGACAAAACACCATCGTCGAATTCCGTTAAAATATAATAAGCTGACTCACACAATAGTCAGGATTTCACCATGGGCAACACAATTGGACTGTATAAGGCTGACACCCCAAATCCACCGCCCTCTTCGTCAGCTCCTCAGCAGACGACCTCTTCGTCAGCCTCCTCAGCAGACGACATCACACCCCCAAATTCACCGACCTCTGACGTGATATCAGCGCCAACTACCAACTCATCCTCCCGAGGAGATGGTTTCATCACTGACAAGACCCTGCTGATGTGGCATTGGCTCGTCTTGAACAAACAGCAGATTTTATCTGGCCTTACTGTATCGCTCGCTCAAGTTCCCGAGGCAATAGCGTTCAGTTTTGTTGCTGGTGTTGACCCTCATGTCGGCCTCACTGCTGCTTGGATCATGGGTATTGTTACATCAATCGCTGGGGGTCGACCAGGAATGGTAAGTGGCGCTACTGGAGCCACTGCTGTCGTTATGGTAGACTTAGTGAAAACGAATGGCGTCGATTACCTCTTCTATGCCGTAATGTTGGCTGGACTCTTTGAGATTCTCTTTGGGCTCTTGAGGCTTGGAAAGTTGCTTCGCTTTATCCCACATCCGGTGATGGTAGGGTTCTGTAACGGCCTGGCGATAATAATCGGATTGGCACAGTTCTCTAACTTCAAGACGCAAATTGATCTCGGCGAGAACCGCCGGACGATGGAGGTTGGAGGGAGTTTTAATGTCTTCACCGATGATGTCCCCTGGATAACCGGTGCGACAGCTGGCTTTGTGGCACTCGAGGTTTCTTTGACTTTCTTGATTGCCGTGTTGCTGCCCTTGTGGACCACAGCTGTGCCCAGTAGTATGGTTGGCATAATCGTTTCAACTGCTATCGAGTGGGGGATTGTGAGGCAGGTGGGATCCGAGACCAACACTGTCGGGGAAATAGCTTCAGTTAAGGGTTCATTTCCTGTTCCAATCTGGGTCGACGACAACTACAACATCCCGACTCTGAACACAGACACCTTTACGATCGTACTCCCGACCGCTATCATCGTCGCCGTCGTTAGCCTTGTTGAGTCATTAATGACACTCGAGCTCATTGATGAGATGACCGAGACCGTTGGGAGCCCAAACCGCGAAGCCCTTGGGCAAGGACTCGCCCAATTTCTCTCCGGCATGCTTGGATCAATGGGAGGGTGTGCCATGATTGGACAGTCCATGATAAACGTGAAATCAGGCGGAACGACACGACTCTCAACCTTCGTTGCCGGTTTATTCTTGTTGATAATAGTTCTTGTCGCTTACCCAGTGATCAATATAATCCCTGTTGCTGCATTGGCCGGTGTCATGTTCTGTGTTGTGTATCACACATTCGAATGGTCATCCATCCGTCTGATGCTTTCTGCCTGCTTACCAAGACATATGAGAGAAAAAAATCGGACCCAAAAATTTCTCAAGAACAGCAAGGTGAAAAGATCGGACATTCTCGTCGTTCTCGTGGTCATGACTGTGACTTTGCTTCTTGATCTCGCGATTGCTGTTGCTGCTGGGGTCGTACTGGCCGCATTAGTTTACGGCTGGGATTCAGGAGAAACAGTGAGCGTTAAGAGGAACGTTGACGCTTCGGGGCCCGGGACGACTGTTGTGCGATATTTCGTAAGTGGTCCGATTTTTTTCGCGTCAGTGAAGATATTCCTGGGTCAATTTGATCCGGAAAACGACGAGGGAATAGTCGAGGTCCATCTTGACAATTCAGACATCATGGATTGGTCTGCAATCGAGGCGCTCAATGTGCTCAACGACAGATACGAAAAGAAGGAGTTTGTGAAAGAAATCAAATTTCTCAGCATTAAAGAGACGAGCAAAGCGCTGATGCAGAAGGCAAACGAGGTTGTAACAGCCAACGTCATTTACGAAGTTACAGACTACAACGATGTCGAAGAGGGTGGCAGGCACCTCAATGTCGTCAGAGCGGAAAGGAATTGAAACACTGTAGCTTTGGTGTTGGTGAACAGGAATGTGTGTGTTCGAATTGGACGACAGAAATTGTATTACTAATATATACACCTCTAATCGAAGATTCACAATTAGGTCTTCTTAACTACGCTTTTAGAGGTCTACACCATTTATCTTCTACCATTCAGAAGACCAAATCCGTCCTTAACAAATACTTCACCCCCCTCAACACCTCCGAACCTTTGTGCAACAAACACTCGTCACCGTGGAGGTGAAGCAAGCAGACACCTTCCACACAAGAAACGTCTGCTGCAACATCCTTCTCATTGTCAAATTTGTAGAAAGCAGTAGAACCCCCACAAGCTCGAGGCACGTCATTAAGATAATAGAGAACTGTCCAGCGAGTAATTCCATTATTAACTTCATTACACATGTCATAGTGAGCATCAAATCGCTGTCCCTTGCTGTAGCGGTAGAGGCGGATATTGCTGTTCATGCCTACGGCGCTAGAGAGGGAGACATGTGTGGAGAGCAGCGGTCTCAAACGTTGAAAGAGAAATCGAGCGAAGCCTGGATCTGTAATTTGGAGACGATCGTTGTGGCGGAACGTATACTCGGAAGTGCGAGGTTGGTGCTGAACGGTGACATTCGGGCTGGTGTCAACGTAGTTCTTTAATCGCGAGCACTCTTCTGCTGACAGCGCTGCGTTTATTGTCAGCACTTTATTGTCGTACTCATCCGTTATTGTTGAGGGAAAGTAGGTAGGCGGAGAGAATGAGGGATCCATTAACGCTTCGAGAGTGGACTGCGGCTGTGGTATGGGTGGTTGGGGCGTGCTAGCGGGGCGACCTTTCCTCTTCCCCATTGAGGTTCTCCTGAGGTTGAGGGCGGTCCGTGAAAATTAGTAGGCTTGGTTCAGCTTGATTTCATCATCATGCGAGTGAGCTGGAAGAGCTTTATTTCGTATTTCTACAAATATTTGAGGAAGAGATTTACCTCCGGAGAGATTCCATTATTTCCCCAATTTCTAGACTGAAAAGCAACACATCTGCCGCGTTTGACTATCACCTACTTCAACTCCAACCCCCCTGAATAATATGAGCACAGAATACCCGAACCTTAGCTCAAGTTCCTTCATAATCCACTCAGCAAGTGAGACAGAGGGTATATCGCTTTCCGCCAGTGCCTCTCAGCTTGTTTGTAGTGAATTACCTCCTCCGTACGACTTCCAAATCGAGCGGTCTGTGATGAAGGCCGACGCAGACGAGAAAAAAGAACAGGAGGAGGAGGAAGCCAGAATTCTGGCCCAGGCCAAGACCCAGGAGTCCCAGGAGACCCAGGAGACCCAGGAGGACGAGGATCTAAGGAGGGCTAGCGTTGTAAGCGACGAGGAGTCCAGGATGAACAGGATATTGGAGTCAACGGCGAATGCGGGGAACATCGCCTCAACAACGCCCATTGCCATCGCTGCTATAGTTGACACACCTGGGGCTTCAGATGACTCAAGACCTGCGAGTGGAGACGCTGGACTGCAGGTTAGACAGGCTATGCTGAGGAGAATGAAAAGCTTGACGATGGCCGACGAAGCAACTTGCGAAGGTTTCCTCCAGGATAATGACTACGATCTGGAGAAGGCCGTTGGATCATTTTACAGCCACTGAGAGCAACTAATTAAGCAACCGTGGTGGCAAAGAATAAAACAATTCAAGCACACAATTCGAAACACAGCACAGATTCTTAGTGTGCGTTAAAAGAAGAGGGTGAATGGAAATGGAATAGAGGAGATTATTAAGGTAGCGATATGACGTAGGGGTGTTTTTGGGCTAGTGGGTTCTTTTTTCTTTTTTGTCCTGGATTTGCGTTGAAGTTGTTGGATATCTTCAAATAAATATCCTAAAAAAACTATGGAGAGAAGAAGCTCTCATTGAATTCGAATTCATCCCTTGTCCAAGACACCACCTTAGCTGACAAAAAATACATCATCGTTTACATTATTTAGTCCCAAGTCCCAAGCAAGCACAAGCAAGAACATTAATGAATTCCTCCACCACTTCCCCAAGAACAACACCCCGCCAAACCACATCTGGTGATGGTTACCTGATGGTGACTGCAGACGAAGAAAAACAACCCATGCATAAATTTGATGGGATAGAAATAGACATGTCGGGGACGTCAGAACATCTACTAAATAATGTTACCGGTACCACAGAGACGTGGAGCAAATACAAACGATCACTAGCGTTTCTCTTTGTTTCTTTCATCGCTTCGACCATCGAGGGGAATTTCACTGCTTGGACGACACGTGAGGCATTCAGTGAAGAAGCAAATGCTGGGCCGGCTCTTGCCGATCGGCTCCATCCGTACACAAATAATACACCACTATGTGACCAAACAGGAAACGGCGAGCACTGTCCTGAATGGCTCTCCCCATTGGCCAACAAAGCACCGGATAAAGTCTGGCTAGTCATGACGTTAATTCTCTTTGTTCTCACATTGTACTCGGCGATGAGGTTGAGAGATCCCACAGTTTTTATCTATCTGGTAGCCGAGTTTCTATTGATCGACTCGCTATTAATGTTTATGCGGTCAACCACCGTTTATTCAACAACAATGCCCAGTCCCTCGCCTATATGTCGAGGTGCTACTTGGGGAACAAGGCCGAAGGAGGGTTGGTTTATCGCCGAGGTTGACTGTAATGATTCCATGTTCAGCGGGCACACTGTTACCTACACGATTGGTCTTGTATTTGTTCAGTGTTCATTTTTACATCCCGTCATCAAGGTTTTGTGGATAATAGTTTACCTCCTTGCAGCAATCGTTTCAGCGGTTGTTGCCGACCATTATACGAGCGATGTCTTGGTTGCATTGTACTTGTCTTATGCCGTTGCAATGCATCGGCGACACGCCCTTAAAAGATATTTTGGAAAGGGAGCTTATATTCTGGGCCTGGAATTTCGAGAATGAAGTTAACAAAAAAAGAAACGATGTTTCCGAGTAAAGACCTTCCCTTGTTGCTTCAGCGTTTAGAAAAGTTGAAAGTTTTTCTACAGCAGTGCACTTGTCGTCTCGTCCCTGATAACAACCTCCACATTTGAGTCTGTTGCTCCGATCCCTTCCTCTCTCACGTTCTTCCGCCTTGCAAGGTTTATCCTTCTCCTCTGCACCAAATTCGGTATAGTAACCTTCTCAATAAGGTGGGGGTGTATTTTATCTTGATCTTTCGGCCAAAGCAGGCAAGGGTTCTCTGCTTTATTCTCATTTTCTTTCCACTTCTTCGGCACAGTATTAATGCCAATGGCATGCACGTCAATCGAACCGTCTGCGACATTCACACGACAGCGAATGAAATTCTTGTGATCCTCATCTTCGATGCCGCAGTACGCCTCATTCCAATGGAAGTTGAAATAACCAAACATAATCCTGAAGTAGGTCATAACAAGAACGTGTCCGCAGGCTCCACCTAAGAGGAACTCAAGCATCAATACGGCTAAGTAGTACCCTGCGACGGCAAGTTCGTCGACATTAGCGTCCTCCTTCCCTACGTCCGGAATACCTGTAACAACGTGATTCAGTAATAAACTTAGTATTCCCGCCGCACATACAACATGTAACGCCGTGAACCCGAGGGCGCCAGAGGCTACCTTCAGGAAGAATATGCCATTTCCGGAGTAATTCGCCGTGTTGAAGGCGTTGAAGATTATGAAAAGGGTTATCACGGCGGGGTACGAGGTAAAGGATTTACCGCTCGTAAGCGCGGAGGATAGGATGGTCGACACTGAGGCAGAATCGTCATAACCACCTCTGTTGGGCAAATATCCAGCCGCAAAAACCATGTACAAAAATCCAAGCATCCTCTGAAGGCCAGGGTGATGCGTCTTGTACACTCTCTCAAAGAAGAAATCATTGCACTGCTTCGGACTGGGGAACTCCTTTTTGCTAACGAATGGCTTCGGCTCATCCTCGAAAGGGAAACCAAGCTTCACCTTGTCCGCCTTCGGATTGGCCGTGGAGTGCGAGAATCCCCCGCCCCCTCCAACGATGAAGAGTTGCGGAAACTCGTCAACGTTCCCTTCTAGGGGTAGGACGTTCCCCTCTACCACGCTGCGACGAACACCTCTCTTCTTGTCAATGGAAGTCTCGGGAGCATAACGCCTGTAGAAATGCATATCCCCGGTCATCATGGCAGCAAAGTTCTCTCCAAGGTACGACCTCAGGGCCGACAATTGGGGACCCTTATTGTATCCAAGAATTGAGTTCCAAAAGTAGTCTGGTATATGAGTAGCGATTATGACACTGTCTCTCTTCTTATCAACCTGATTGTCGTAGACATCCTTGAAATACTCCATCTGATGAGCATCGACGTCGGGCGCGTGTTCAGCGGCGGCACCGTCAATGCAGTCAACGACAAATATCCACCAATTGCCAGGGAGACGGAGAACAAAATACGACGACTCCTGGGGAATGGACCACTGTCCCAGACTCGACATTTTATCCACAAACATATCGTTGAATAGCTGTAGACCGTCGATCCACTCGTGATTACCTGGGAGGATGAACATGGTCGGTTTCTCATCATTGTCTTTGACACTGCCGCCATTCTCTTCATTCATGTCAAAACTGTCGCCGACGCTCTGGTTGCTACCATCCCCAGGCAAGGCATACTCCAACGGCAGACAAAATCGATTCACCATCTCGTGCTCCGCCGGCCAGGGATAGGAAACATCCCCACCGTGTAAGACGACACCCGGCCGAGGAAGCGTCTCATTGAATCCCGGCAAGTCGTTCAGGTCCCTGGCAAGGAGGCAAGATACTGTGTACGAACCGTTAAAGGAGTCGCCGGAGTCGGCGAAAAAATCGAACCAAAACGAATCGCTCTTCGGGCCATCACGACGGTCCGACAGGTCAAAAAGCCGCTTCCTACCCTCTCTGTGGTACACCGTCCTCATGTCTCCTGCCTGCACCCTCAATGGTCCCAGGAGAGTATTGAAAAAGACGGCGTCGACAAAGCATTCCCACCGAAACCACTGGCAGTTCGACAACATCGCGTACTTGTCCTGCTTATGCGGCAACTGAGGGTAGCGTCTGGTCTGGCGGTAGTAGTTCTTCTTCTCCCGGAGTTGCTTCAAGGACAGTCCAAAATGCTTCAAGACACCGCGGAAAAAATCCAAAAGGTAGGCCGAGAGGAACATACCAGCGACTGCGAGGACCGAGGCGGTCGACTGCGGCGACGGATCGGGGACACAGTTTGAGACCACAATTGCAAAGACAGAAAACACTGTCCAGCGGAAAATAGAGTATTTCCATGAGTAAAGGGAAAAGTCCAAGAGCTTCAACCAGAACACTTGAATACGGGAGTACGTGTCAATGGGGTGGTTTCGGAGAGCTGGGGAGACGGAGGTGCATGGCATGTGGAGGTGCTGGGAGGTATCATGAATTTTGCGGGGGCGCGTAGGAGCTAACTCATACATTCTTCCCCCTTTATCCTACGAATTTACCTTCAATAGCAGCAGTTATAAGCACAACACCGCAAGCAAAAGCCAGCTGCACCACGGTAAGGCAAGAACCTACCCAACTTTTCTCTGACGCGGGGAAAGATGTCAAAGAAGAAGAGTGAAAGACCTTTTTCGATAGTAAGAATGTCCTCTCTCGAACTTACAGCAAGACGACGACACCGAAATGTGGTTTTTCAGTAAAAAATGTCGACTTCTTGCTTGATGTATCAAATCTGGTGAAAAAAGTCAGAGAATCGAAGTTCGGACGAAGATGATCAACTAACTCCCGATTACAAAATCCAGCCCCAAAAAGCTATAAAACTTCTCCAATAGGTGGAACTGCTGCACACCAAAAGAAGCAAACATGGCCATCTGGTCCTCACCGATGTGTGCCAGCTTGATTCTTTTGTCTTGCTTCGCATTTCGTAGCTCAGAATCCGCGTCGGATTGTTCCGCTACCCCCTCCTACCCTTCTTCGCAATCTTATGTTTCACAGGCCATCCCTTCTTCCTCCCCTTCCATCTGCGGTCCTGTCTCCTCTCACCCTTACACCCTCTCCTCCTCCTCCACTTTCTCCACATCCCGTATTTCGACTCCTGAAGTCACGCCCTTAACCATCACCATACAAGTGTCCTCCACTTACAAATGCTCGCCCCTGGCAAATGCAAAGGTCTCCATTTGGCACGCCAGGCCAGACGGAAGGTACGGTCCCCTTGGTTTGTCTCCCGACAACGACGACGGCGTCGGTCAGTGCAGGGGCATGTTCCCCTCAGACTCACACGGCACCGTAACCGTGGACACCTTCGTCCCCGGTACCTATGGTATCCTGAATGGTCTTGGACCCGGAGGATTCGACCTGCCACCGTATGGACCCAAGGTTGTGCACTTCCATGTACAGGCAGAGGGGTACAAGACTCTCGTCACCCAAGCAGTTGTGCCCGAAGATGGTGAGAAGATGGCAGACTGGAGAGGTACTGCTATTGTCCTCGGTGTCGGCGGCGAGGAGCTCAAGAGCACGGGAAAGGATAACAGCAAGCTCAAGATCAGGCTTGTGTTGGAGCCGAGCGAGGATGGACACCGGGAAAACATGTGCCCTTCGGGAATCTTCTGGGGATTCCCCTACAGCTTCTTCACGGAGAGCATAGCCGAATGCAAGCCCGCACTCCTGAGATACTTTGAGCTGTAAAGAGAGAGGAATGAAAGTTTATTCGTTCGCTAACGTTAGCTAATGGCTATTTTGTTGTTTACTGCACTACACTGGTTCTGGCACGTTCACTTAATAATTGCGTTTGAAAATGACACCTTGTTTTTTCTCGCTCAATCACTCCAGTCGCTATCACTACCATCATCCCCCCCTCCTTCATCCTCCTCATCGCTGTCATCGATTGCCCCTCGCCTTCCCGCCATTGCGCGGGACAATGCCCCCATCAAGCTGTTGTCATTGTTGGCCGTGCTCTTTTGGAATACTTTCGTTTCTGTCTTCTTCAGCTGAAACTTGCCCCTCGAGAGCTCCGATAGGAATCCTCCGGCTAATGGATTTGACGCAATGTCAGAAGGTGACGATGCCTCCGGTTCAACCTCGAAAGATCTGAGGGATACGCCCGCCTTAATCCCCCCTAACAATTGCCCCATATCGGGTCTCTGGAACTCCATCCCCGGTTCCTGCTGTCCCATATCAGGTTTCTTGGGCTTCTTTTCCGATGCCGGCGGAGGGGGCGGTTTCTTCTTTCCCGGTGGTGGAGGGGGGGGATTACTCTGGCTGAACTTAACGACATTCTTCGCCTCAATTATCTCCTCTTTCATCTTCTCGGCTTCCCTTTCGACCTCTTTGTTCTTCTCCTCTAGCAGTCTTCGTGCCTCCTCCTGTACCTCCTGGATTTTCTGCTGTCTGAGTTTCTCGGTCTCCTCCTTAACCTTCCGTTCCATTGACAATCGCATCTTCTCCATCTCTTCCTTCAGCTCCTTTTCCTTCTGTTGTCTCATTTTTTCGCCTTCGTCTAGGATCGATTTCTCCGTCTTCGCTCGCATGAGCTTCCGCTCCTCTTCCTCTTCTTTCTGCAATTGCTCGCGTCGTTGTTGAAGGTCGCGTTCCATTTGCTCCTGTTGCCGTCTCCTTGATTCCCTTTCCTTTTCTCTTTCCTTCTCCAGTTCCTTTCTCCTCTCTAATTCTCTTTCCCTCTCTAATTCTCGTTCTCGCTCCTTCTCTCTCGCCTCTTCCTCAACCCGTTTCTTCTCCTCCAACAATTTCAATTTTTTCTCCTTCTCCCTCTCCACCTCAAGCATGAGCTTCAACGTGCTCTCGCTCTTCCCTTCTAACTTCATCTCCAGTGCTTCGGTATTGATGCTCGCATCGCTATCTTCCGCAACAACCTCCCTCTTTTTGACCTTCAATTTAACAGTCTTCTTCTCCACCACAGGAACAACAGGTTTAACTTGTCGCGTCAGCGAAGAAATCCTAGGTGGAGCTGCCGGTACCTCCGGCGCCTTAGGTTTCGGCGGAGGCGGTGGCGGATTCTGTGCTTCCGCAAAGAAATCATTTGTCTCGATAGAATCCGTCCGACAAATGGTATTCCCTCCGTCAGTGGTCGTACCGAATGTAGTCGACCTGTGCGTTAACGCCCGTATGTCGGACGATGTGTTGTTCATGTTGTAAAGGAGGGGATTTGTGCGAGAGGATGATGTGTCTGATGTCGTGGCTGAGACAGCCATCTCCGCTGACCTTGCGGGCCCAGCTAAGTCACGGAAACTCTCGTCGTATTCCAGCCTCCCGGAAGCGACTCCCCTACTACCACCCCCACCAAGATCCGTATCCCTGCCAATATCAACCGTCATCGTCGTCTCCTTCTTCCCATTGACACAATTATCACAAACTCTTACTGGGAGCATCCCATACTGCTCTGCCAGTACCTTTTTATTCCTCGAACAATCCCCGCAAACAACGTCGCCACACTTCCTACAATGGTGTTTCCTGTTCCGGAACGTCGTGAAGGCTTTGTTACATATCGCACAGTTTTTATTCGCCCCATCAGACTTCCAAATAGGCGCAGCTGGGATGGCTCCCATTTCTGGTAGACCAGCCGCGGATCGCGACGAACGTATCGACGACGACAATGCGTTATACCATTCCTCTCGCTCGAACCCATAGGTGCACAGACAGACGAAACTTTTTGTCTTGCTGATAATCTCGAAGGACGTCTCGTCTGATCCCTTGCGTACCTGGCACGAGTCGAGCGTGAGGCATCTGTGGAACTCGAACTTGGCAGTGCCTGAATATTTACTGCCGTACAGGAGGCAGTCGTTGAAGAGCCAGAAGCGGTAGGGTATGTTCTTCCTTCTGCTCGCCTTCAATAGGTCACCCTCCTTAACGAACGACCTTTCGCTGTTTGCCAATGTTTCCAATATCGGGTTCTGCGTGAGTCCCGTCTGCACTAAAGATTGCTGTATCTCCAGGCATTTTTGGAAGTTACTCTGTTTCTCCAGTTCCGCCTGGAACCTGTCCACGACGTCCGTGCAGTGTTTTATGGAGAGGTTAATTTTTGTCGTGTCTGGGTGGCTATCCGGTGTGGACTGTTTCAACGTCCTTAAAAAATCGAGCCGTCTCTTTGCGTCCCTGAACGGCTGTTCCAAAACGTCCTCTAGAGAACGCGGCGCAAACTCTGCCGTCAGGTTGCTTACGAAGCTCGAGAAGACGGTAGAGTTTATTATTATATTCTTTGCCATGGCGAAGCTCGAAGCATACATCAAAAGGGACGCGTCGACACCTCCCGCGTCCATCTTGGTTAGGATCTGGCTAAGAGACATAGATTCGTGCCACTCGGACGAGTCGCATTTCTCTAAAATCAACTTGAGGAGCTCGTTGTTCGTTGCCCCGAAGAGGGAAATGGCCTCAAGAAAATTGCTGATTTGGTTGCTGTTCAAGGCCTTGGATTGGGCTTGGAGCTTCCGGACCTCCAACGCACCGCCCAGTAGCTGTACACCTTGCTTCAGGACGCCAATTTGCTTCTTTGTGTCGTAAAATAGGTCCGATTGGGAGGAGGCCGAAGAGACACCCTTGCTCATCACCTTCAACGGATCCACAAATAGCGCCTTTAAATCGCGAAGGTCTTGCCGGTATTCTACTTGCATCACCGCAAAATCATAAATGATCTTAGAACGCGGCTTAAGTGATGCAACTTTGGCGCCCTGCAGCACTCTCGCGATGAACAATGCCTCGTCACTCTGGTTCTTTTCCACCTTATCATTACCGCCCGCGCCACTGCCGACAACGCTGCTCGACCTGTTCCTCATGAGTCCTTCGATCTGCTCGTTTATTGCGCTCATCCAGGCCTGTTTTGTCGCCTCGTTGTGAGCGCGGATCTTGAAGGCCCTACCGCCGCTCACAATCTCAAACGCGTAGTCGTCATTGGGAAGATCGGGGAGGTTATTCAAGACGGAGGTCGACAGATTCAGGGCACGGGTAAACTTGTAGCTGTTCGCAGCGAGGATTCGGCTGTAGCATATCGAGTCGTTGAAAAGGTGGAACTTGTACTGCTTATCTTTCTTGTCGTGGTTCGTGCTGTCTTTGTTGACCCGAAAGAGCTCTCCTTCGATGATCAGACGTCGGCCCGGCTTATAAATTGGAGGGTTCCCGATGAAACAGCCCTGTATTCTCAGGAGCTCCACCTCTGTCTGCTGCTTGTCGATCGATTTTTGGACCTTGTCCATGCTGTCCAGAATGCATTGTAGCTCGTCTCGGAGCTCCGGTAGATCGAGACCGTAGAGCGCCAAGAAGACCTCTTCGTAGATTCCCAGCTGCGCCTGAGGTAGCGTCAGGTACTGCTCCAGGTTAAGTGGCTCAGGTATAGGATTCTTCTTGAGGTACGCTGCGAGCTTCCTGGCCCTCCTGTCAAAGCTTGAAATAGCTTCGCTGAAGGTAGCGATGTACTGCGCATAGTACAGCAGGTGGGCAGAGTACTCCCGGAACGTCGGCTGGAGACGCGACACAGCAAACTCAACGGAGTTGTTATAATCGAGCTTGTACTGGTTCAGGCCAGCGAGTATTGAGGAGTTCTGCTTTTGAATGCAGTTGAAGATGTCCAGGAGGGTTCCAATTGCCGGGTCCTCCAGGAGATTTCGTTTAAATTCGCTGTCGGACTTCTGAATTGGAGCGATAAACGCATTGTTGAAGATTATCAGGTTGGAGAGGTATTTGTTCTCGCTGTTTGCGAGGTCGAACATGTGGTTGTTAAACCGGTCCAGGCGTGCCTTGGGTTCCAGGTTGGCAAATTTCTTCTTGGCCTGTGGACGTTTTTCAGACTCAGCCTTGCTCATATGGGCCTGGGGGTAACCTTTTGTAAAGGCCGATTTCTGTCTTCCATAGGCGGCCTTCTTATTGCTCGTCTCGTTATCTATATTCCCCCCAACATCTACTATGTCAGAGTAAAACTGGGGGAGGACCTCAGGCAGGTCAACTTGATTGCAGAAATAGCACTTTCCAAATGCTGCGCTGAAGTATCCCACAGTTGTTGGAGACGTCTTCCCTAGCCACCATCCGCTCTCGTTCTTCTGGAGGATTACAATAACCTCCCCACGGGAGAAAGAAAGCTCATTATCCGGGTTATTTGGGTTTGAGTACGACTGGGAGGCGACAAAGAGCTCCACATGGTCAGGAAATTCAGTAGACATGTTGATGATGATGGTGTACTGCCAGAGGGAGGAGGAGAAGGTCAAGGAGAAAGGGGGGAAGGGGGGGGGGGGGGGGGGGAGGGAGAGAGAGGGGTAGATAGATAGATAGATAGATAGATAGATAGATAGATAGATGAGATAGGCATATGAGATAGATAGATATAGATAG
>Ga0115557_1002107_pt1 | contig 13438 bp, 4 predicted proteins | sample COGITO_mtgs_1104_FD_87280 | JGI IMG/M metagenome (GOLD analysis project Ga0115557, IMG submission 87280) | Pelagic marine microbial communities from North Sea - COGITO_mtgs_110421 | ecosystem: Environmental > Aquatic > Marine > Epipelagic | place: Germany:Helgoland, sampling site Kabeltonne...
ACGACGACAATATCGGTAGACGAAGCGCAAAAAATGTTCCGGACAATCCAGTATGTAAACTCAGAGAAGGATCCGTGGTACGGAACTCAGTACGTGAGGGAAGTTACCTTCACGGTTTCAGAAAAGTACACCGGATACACGACGACCAATGTCGCTGGGACAGATAGACACGCCATTACCGTCGAGGGTTATAATAACGCACCTGTGATGACTACGAGTACTTCCGAGAACATATACGTTGAACGAGCAAATGCTAAAAATGTCGCGCAATTGCTGACCATTGCGGATGATGATTCGACGCAAATCAGCAGCGCTAAAGTTACACTCTCACCCGCGGGTACCGAGGGCGATGAATTGAGTTATTCAGGCGCAACCCTCAGTACAACTATCCAAGGTTCGATTCAGGCTGGGACGATTACGTTTACCGGTATTGATACGATCGCAAATTATCAACAAGCTCTCAGAGCGGTCACTTTCAAGAGTACGAGTTATAATCCGACAGTTTTGAGCAGAACGATTACCTTTGAGGTTACCGACGTCCCGGGAGCCGGTCTCGTTGCACTAACGGCATCGGCGACTCGAGCGTTGACAATTCAAGTCGTCAACGATCCCCCAGAAATTCTTGGTTTGTCGCTCAACGCGGTACAAGTTCAACAAATTCTTTTGAACGAGGATGGTAACCAAGTGAGCGGCTATCAAATCCGAGTCGACGACAAAGATAGCGACACTACAAGCGAAATTACGTATGAAATTAATTGCGTCGCGAATAAGGGTAAAGCAGAGGTAAACTCTGCAACCGGGGCCGTATCGTATACGCCAGACGCAAACGCGAACGGCGAGGATTCGTTTTTTGCCATCGCCACAGACAGCACCGATCAATCTTCTGTGCCTTTTCAGTTTAGCGTCTACATTAACCCCTTAGCGGACGATCCCGTTGCGGCTGACAAATCGTACAATTTCAGAGTCGAGTGGGAGCCAAAGGAGTTTGATTTCCCGGTCAGTCATCCCGACGCGATTACAGATGAAGAATTCGCGAGCATTATTAGTTTCATACGTCTGGACGGAGGAGCGCCGGTTGGTACCTTGACGTTTACGGATGAATCCGTGAGCGAACTCGGCGTTAAACAAGGTAAATCGCCGTTCACGTACAGCATCTCTCAAAGCGATTACGACGAAAGGGTCGTAAATGCTGACGGCACCAGGGACGAATCATTCACCGATACGTTCAGCTACATCGTGGTCGACGCAAATCAACGAACTGCGAAAGGATCAATAAGTATTGTCGTGAAATCAGATGCAGACGAGGCGTCGACGCCTCCAGTTGTGTCGACTACTTCCTCGAATTTCGAACTTGCGTACAACGTTGAAGAGAACATTGCGTATTCCGGTGTGTTTTACGCTATAGATTCGCAAACGCTGACGGAGGATCTAGAATTCTTGGCTGCACCTCCGCCATCGATCGGAAATGTCTCTTTCTCCTCGGTTGTCTGTGGTGAGCTCACTTCGCCGCTCAAAACCGCCGGCGTCACCGTCTCGTGTCCGTGCAACCAATACGAGGCGTGCGGTAAGTTTGTCTACACTCCAGACTCGCTGTACTACGGCTACGATTCCTTTGAATTAAAGGCCACGGATACGAATGGAGACGCTTCCCAATCAATGAAAGTATACGTATACATCGAGCCGGTGAACAACCGACCGACTCTCGCGTGCGAAGCGCCGCGCACGATGGAAAATTTGGCAATTTCCGGTACTTCTGCTACTTTGCTTCAGCTATCTTCGTTTGCATCGAGCCATCCTCTGTGTAACGATGCGATTATAGTTGGAGATGTTGCGATAGATTCGCTGGAAGATATCCGAGTTCGTACGCGCGCGGCGTTGACCTACGAAGATGGGGTGTTTGTCCCGGCTTCGTTGTCTCCTTTGTCGGGTCTGTTCGCAGAACTCTTGACGCTTTCAAACGCTCTCGAGACTCGAGCTGCCGGTGAAATTCCTTTGATGTTCGCTACTAAGCTCACACATGATTGGTACATTCCCATGGGAGGAGAAACGGCGCGTGCGGGCATGGAAATCTGCGCTGGGCTCGGGAACGACGCGACGTCGTGCGTCGCCAGCGCCGGATGCCAGCTACTTTTGGGCGTTTGCGTTTCCGCTTCGTGGGGTTCTCCCGATCACGTCGTTGAAGCCGCAATCGCGCTCCTATCTTATGATATGGATGAAGAGCGTGGTTTCAACAAGCAAGTATCAGGATCGCCCGTGGAACCCGCGAAGTCGAACGGGTTCTTGAGCGAACCGGTGCTTTTAGCGCCTCTAAACGACGGAGAGATGGATGACGACGTACAAATTTTCGTTGCAAACACCGACGGTACAAAAGGCGCGAGGTTAACGTGGACATCCATTACGGAGGAAAAGACGGTTACCGGTGGTGTGATCATCGTTCAAATGCCGAGTAAGCGGCGAGGAACCGTGGCGATTCGGTGGAGAGCTACGGACGCGATGGGTTTGAAGAGACCGGTAGCGCCTGATTACGCCACCGTAAATCTCATCACGCGGTGTGCCCCAGGTCACAGATATATGGATTGGTGGTGGGATACTTCTCGATGCTTTGCCTGTTCTCCAGGGTGGTTCAATCAAGTCGGTCAATTCGACCAAACGTCCTGTAAAGAGTGTCCTCCGGGTGAAATCACCGCGAATGCCGGTCAAACGGAGTGCGCGAAATGCCCGGCTGGATCTTTTCAGCCCGGATACGGAGAATCTGAGTGTCTGCCCTGTTTCGACGGGGCAGGTTTAGCAATTGAAACCGAGCAACTCGGTTCCTCAAGTTTGCAACAATGCGTGTGCCCGGTTGGGTACTGGACGGACTACGCGGAGACGAGCGCGTCAGAGTTGTGGTCGAAATACAAGGCAACCGATCAGACGAAATCCTATTTTACCACGGAAACGTCGGGAACTTCCGCTTCGTATGAGGATGGTTCTCTCCACGTCGATATCGTGAGTCACACTGAGTTTGCGGACGTTGGTAACGATGCCATTGTTCCTCAAGACGGCGACGGAAACTACGTAAGCCTCAAGGATCCTAACGGCGACGCCATGAAGTGCGTCGGCCACGTCAAACAAACGTGCGCGGCGCTCATCACCGCGGGACTTTCGGAAACCTCGCTCGGCAACGGTGTCTGTAACCCTGCTTTAAATGTTCCAGAGTGTGGATGGGATTGCGGCGATTGCTGTCGTCAGTCGTGTCTTCCCACGACCGTTCGAAGTAACCTCCCGGGTTGGTCCTCGATCGCGGAGTGTAGCGACGGCGGTTATTCGTGCATCGATCCTCGCTTCGCCGCCCCAGTAGCCTCGGTGTACAAAGCGAATACAGAGGCGCCGTTCTGTAAAGCCTGCGCCGCCGGTGCATCGTGCAACGATTTAAATCAGCAGTTTCCGTTACCGACTGCGGGCTGGTGGGTCGATCCCACCGACGGGAGTCGCATTTTACAATGCATAGAGCCGGCTGCTATGGAAGCCTGCCCGGCGTTGACGAGCATCGACGACGTCAGAAACGGGGTGTGCGGTATTTCAAAAGAGAATCAACTGTACATGGGCGAAGCGTGTTCTGAATGTTCAGACGGGAAAGCCACGCCTTACTTCACTCGCGTCAACGCGTTTCGCTCTAACGGGCGGTGCAAAAAATGCCCGGATGTCCCGTGGTTACCGTATCTCTTTGGCGCACTTCTTTTGTTTGTCGCGCTCCCTCTTTTGAACCTGCTGTCAAAGATGCAAGACGGTTTTGGTGCGGTGAATATCATCGTAGGTTTTACGCAAGTCGTATCCGTCTTTCGAAAGCTCGAGTTGGCTTGGCCTCAAGAAATTTTGGATCTTTTGAATCTCATGAGCGTCGTGAATTTGAACTTGGAGTTGTTTTCGATCGACTGTTTCGTCGTGTCTTGGAATTGGACGAAGAAGTTTTTCTTGGTTAACATTGGGCCACTCGTTCTCGGCTCCATGTTTCTCGTGGTGACACTGATCGTCACCTTACACAACAAAATCTTTCTGCCGTACGTGTACGCGCCAATTGGTCGATGCTTTGGAGTTGTACTCGAAGAGGATCAGGATCCCACTCTGAAAAATCCGAGCGTCGAGCGTCTCGACGGCAAAGAGAAGAAGAAAGCCACTACTGCCGACGAGAACGACGGAGATGAAGATGAAGATGATATCATCGGAGGAGAAGAAGAAGAAGAAGAAGGAGGAGGTCGACGACGTCGACGCGAGAAGATTGGCATGAAGAAGCGCTTCTTGACGGTAAAACCCCCAGACCAAACGGAAGTTTTTGCTCGGGCAATGCACAGCGCCTTCCTCCTTTTTATGAGTTGGTCGTACATGCAGCTCGTAAACATTAACGTTGAATACTTCGATTGCGTGGAAGGCGGGGACGGTCGCTCGTCGCTCGATGCCGATCCAGCCGTGCAGTGCTACGTCGGCGTCCACGAACAAATATTTCCTCTGGTCGTTCTGTTCATGATAATTTACACGCTCGGCATTCCGTTCTACCTCTCCGTTCTCCTCTTTACGCATCGACGTTTGTTGCGTAAACGCGACGTGATTGACGTCCGCACTCGACCGTTATCGGTTGCGGCTGGTCAGTTATTAGAGGCTGAGCAACGCTTTGGTTTTGTATTTCGAAGATACGAGTCGTCTTACTCGTGGTGGGAATTGGTATACATCTTTCGAAAGTTTGCCTTGGTCGTCACTCCGGTATTTTTTCAAAACGTGCTCGATCAGTGTCTCATGACTATGCTCGTGCTCGTTCCCGGGATGCTCGGCGTCGTGCGCCTGCGACCGTACGATAAATCGATGTTGGATATCATGGAATGGATAGCGAGCACCGCCGCGTTCTTCATCTTGTTCGCTGGGTTTCTGTTTTATGGCTTTGGAGAGGAACTGTCGGACGTCTCTATGGATACTTTGACGTGGATCACGGTGACGTTGCTCTCGATCACGTACGTGACCCTCGTTATTTTTGTCATCTTTGACGTATTCCCTCACTTGAACCTGGTCACGCTCAAAATGAGAAACCGAATACGCAAAATATTTGGATACCCTCAAATTGAGAAAATGTCCCAGAAAGAGGTGAATATGAACCGCTCGATGCGTCGAGAACGCGCGGGTATTCTGCGTCGATTGAAGGGCAACGCCGCGCTCATTTTGGGCAAAAATACAGCGGTAACGTTCCTGAAAGAGTGCAGAAGACTCCCACTCGATCACAAGTACATCGTCGACCCGAAACTCAAACAGAAAGAGTTGCCGACATTGCTCGAGGTTTTGCAAGCGCTCGAAGAGTGCACCGTCGGTTTCCGCTTGGCTTCGGATCGCGAAATTTCAGAAATTCTCGGCACTGAGGTTGAAGAATTCGACTACTCTCAGAAGCTCGTCGGGACATTTATCGGAGAACTTCGCGACATTTTCAACGCGTGGAGACTCGACATTATTCGCTTAAAGCAAAATCTCCGTAAGTCTGCGGAAGGCGACCAGGACAAGGAGTACGTTCTCCAAATACGACGTCGCGTCATCTCCGACCGCCTCAAAAAAGGCTCCTTAACTCCTCCCGCGATTGGCGAGGGATGTCTAGATCGATACAACGAACGATTCCTCTACGATCAATTCGTGTTGCGCTGCGAACGCGACTTATTCCTCGAGATGGTCATCCTCTTTGAATTCCTTCGACTCAAAGAAGCCGTCGCGCAGGATCCATTCTTTGAAACGCTCATGGGAAGAAACATGCTCCTCAACACATCTCCCCTCCTCCTCTTTTCGCGAGAAGGCGCGAACGTAAACCCATCGGATGAAGTCGCGGCAAAAATGCTCGCGCGCGGCGCTTTATACTACGATCAGCTGAAATTCGCCTTCCGACAACGCGTCGGCGAAGGCGTCTTGGATCTCAAATCGTCGACCAAATCGCCGCTCTCGCATTTGAGTAACTTGATGATTGTTTAGTTTTCTATTTCTCCGCGCAACCTACGAATTTTAATACTCAGAATAAGTACACATTCTTGGCATGTTTTCGCTTTTTTTTAGCCAACGCTCATCACTTCAAAACACAAAACGCGCGCTCGAGATTCGTACCGTCAGTTAAACGCCGTACCAAATTCGTTGTTTGGACGCTTGACTCTCGCCTTTTCTCTCACAATTTTCACCTCGCTTGCTCAACTCTATGACGTTTTCGTCGTCGAAACGTTCCACGGCGACGACGACGACGACGTTTGTCCTCCTCCTCCTCTCGCTCGTGCACGTCCTCGCGTTGTCTTTCTTGGTGTCTCCGCGTCGTTATTCCTCGACGGCGAAGATGGTGGTGTTCGCGTCTGCGGCAAAACCACCGACGACGACGACGCGCGAGGCGGAGGAAAAGAACGAGAAGAACGCGTGGCACGTCTCGATTTCCGTCTTGGGCGGCGGTAGAAACTCGCGAGGAAGGAAAAAGGAGGAGGAAGAGGAGGACGTGGAGGCGAGGAACGGCGGCTTTTCGCGCGTTCGGCACGAGTCGACGCTGAAAGCGGTGCTCGCGCTCGCGACGAAGCGAGACGACGACGAGACGGATGAAAATTTGGTTCGACGAGAGGAAGACGAAGAAGAAGAAACGGAGAAAACGCTGAGCGCGAGGTTTAGCGCGGAGGATTTCGCGCGAAAGCGAGATGTTATTCTGATATCGGTGTGCAGTAGCGGCGTCGGAGGAGGCGAGGAGGGATCTTTCGTTTCTTCCTCTTTTTCTTCACCTTCTCCGACGCGTTCGTGGTCGGCGTCTTCAACAATGTACGAGTTCGCGGCGAAGGCCAAGGCGTCGTCGTCGTGCGGAGGAAGCGAATCGGTGTCGATGCAATGCAACCGCGCTGAATTTCTGGAGATGGATGGCGGCGGGAAGAGGGAGAAGGCGGACGCGTACGAACGAGCGATGGTTTCAGAAACCGGTGTGAAGTCTAGAGATGTTCTCGTCTCCTCCGCTTTGAGGCGACTGAGCGAAGAGTTGGCGTGTTTTTCGGAGCGCTCGGCGGAGAGGTTCGGCGAAGGGAAAGTTTCATCGTCGAGAGATACCGGTGAAATCGAAGTGGCGTACGCGGAAATTTGTGGGATGGCGGCGTTGGATGGATTAGATGCGACCGAGAGGAAGAAAATCGAAAGGTTTGTGGAAAAGAAAATCGAGGACGTTTTGGAGCGCGTGGGAGCGCTCGGAGTAATGGTGGTTGCTCAAGCTCGAGAAGAGAACGAGATCGTCGAAAGTCAAAGAAAACGAAGAGCGTTGCTTCAAGAAAACGACTCGAGCGAGGATGGGAGGTCTGCGAAAGAGTATCCGAATAAAGCTGCGGCGACGATCGTTGGGTTCATCTTATTGCTTGGCGCCGTGGCTGGCTTCCTCGCGATGCTAACGATGCCTTTTCCCACCGACTCCCTTCTTTTTCCGAAGACAAAAGGTGAGTAGAGGGAGAAGAGGGCGACTCGTGCTGTTCTGCTTCTCTTCGGCTTTGCGATTTGAACTGAACGCGCGGGAAAAAGAGAGAGAAGACAAAAGGCGATGAGAGAGTGACTCTTTTTAAAAACTACTACTTCCAGCACATATTATTTCATATTCTTTTGTAACCCACCTCTTCTATCCCGTACTGGAACGACACTTTTTCCAGTAAAACGGTGACGTTGGTCTGGCCCCACTTTTCGTGTCTAATCGGCAGTCGCGTTATCGCGTCCGCCACTTCTAACGATTCGTCGTCTTCTACTATCCCCCAAACGCTATGACCGTGTCCCCACTCGTGGTGAGATCCAATCGCTATGAACCAATCTGGGCCTTCTCCTATCAAGCAAACGTACCCTCTCTCGACCATCGGCGCAAACTCTCTCGGCATCCTTCCACCGTTCATCCTCCCGTTTTGCGTCGCTTGTATCAAAGCGTACGGTGGTCCAGGCCCACCGTAATTATCTATCGCGCCAACTTCCGGAACAGCTTCTGACCTGTAAAAAGTACCCAAAACACCGTTCCGCCCGAACTCTTTGAACGCGTCCACAATCTTCGGGCTTTTTCGTTCCAGCAACCGTATCCTAATCCGCCGACGGTTTCCTCCTACGTCATCGCCTCCCCCGAAGCGCACGTCTTTCAAAACTAAAACGTTTCTCTCGTCAACCATCAAACCTTCCCTCGCCGCGGTCAAAGACGACGCGTCGTCGTTTACGTCGTCAACACCCGGCGGCGGCGACTCCATCGACGGACACTCCGCGTCGTCGCACGCTGCGCGTAACAAGCGAGTAGTGGTTAATTACCGCGCGTCGTAAAAGCAAAAGAGGTGGATATAATACGCGTTTTAAAATATACGCGTCGTCAGCGAGCGTTTACGCAAAGCGCGTCGTCCCAGAGAGACTCGATCGATACCATCATCCGCGGTGGTGGGTAAAAGAGAGCGAAAAGCGCGAGAGAGAGAAAGAAAGAGGAATATCGTCGCGCTACTACTACTGCTATTACTACGACGCACCGCAGCAACAGTTCTCGAACATGTACTCCCGGTTCTTTTCGCACTCTCCTTTCTCGGCCCAACTCACACACATTTGGCTCATATCTGTGCACTTCTTCTTGGTCTTCTTGGTCTTCTCCGTGTACCCGACGAACGCGTGTTCGCGATACTCGTACTGGTGGTGGTGGCGCGTGCCGTCGCTGCTCCCACCGTTGCTGCCAATAAAACTTCCTCTCGCGTCGACGCGGACGAAAAGGGACTTCGGACGATGCAGACTTTGTCCTCCCGGCTTTGGGGAAAACCATCCCGGCGAGAGGAAGACGAAGAGGAAGAGAAAGAAGAAAGCGCTCCCAAAGCGGAAAGGGAAAGGGAAAGGAAAACCCGAAACGCGAAAGCGCATTCGAAGCATCATCCGTTCTACAAAAGAGAGAGAGAGAGAGAGAAAAGAAGCCCTTCGAAAGAGCGGTCGCGTTTTAACTGTCGATTTTGCAACGAAGTTTTCCCGTTTTCCCGGACAAATCCATCCGTCGCGAAAGAGAACATCACAGACGCGAGAAAGCGCGCGCGCATCGTTTCGCGAAATTATATGACTCAATTCGAGAACAACAACGCGTACTTCGCGTCCCCGTTCGTCCGGAATTGGCTCCTGCGAGCACTCGCGAATGAAGATGATGATCAAATCTCGTTTTGCGAAATCGCGCACGAATTCGACGACGTTTCTTTCCGCTGCGAATTGCATTCGTCGACCTCTTCCTCTCAGGATGACGTGAAGCGCACTCTCATCGCGCTCGTGTCCGTCGCGTTTCCAAAAAGCAACGATGAAAAGAGCAACAACGAAAGAGTAACAACGAGGGAAAAATTCCTCTCGGTATCATCGAGCTTTTGCGCGTTCGAGCGCGGTCGAGCGCTCGGAATCATCCGGAAAGTGCGCGGTTTAGGGAAAAGTGATGATGCGGAGGAGGAGGAGGAAGAACAGGCGGAATTCGGGTACGACGCGACCGTGGAGGTGGATTTGAAGAAACTGAACGAAGCCGAGGAGAAGGAAGAGATGATCGATTTAATATCGAGCGTGAGAGTGTACGCCGGGTACGGGACGTTGCGAGCGTGTTTGCGGCGATTGGTGGTGGAGGAGGAGGAAGAGGAAGAGGAGGCGAAGGCGAAGCGTCGTTCGTTTTCGCTGCGACGGCAATTCGCGTCGCCGTCGGTGTCGATGTATTGTAAAGTGGAGGAAGATGACACTTTGAAGGAAGGCGCGGAGGAAAGGAGGTCGTGTACGGTTGTGTTTCCGATGCACGTTTCTTCGTCGCTGTCGAATAACGAGGACGAGGTGGTGATTGCGAGGGCGTTTTTGGCGCACTTCGCCGAGGCGTCGAGGAATAGCGCAAAGTTGAGCGCGGCGCCGTTCGTGAGTTATCATAAACCAGGGCAGAAGCCGCCGTTGGAGTTGACGACGAGCGTCGATGCGACGACGCGAGATGGTGACGAGGTCGATGAGATGGATTTGAACGCGAATGGTGGGTATGTTTCCTTCGTGATATTTCCGAGACACGTGAAGACGAAAGAGTCTCTGGAAAGAGCCGTGTGGATGTTGGCGAGTTTCCCGAACTTTATCAAGTCTCATTTGAAGTGTTCGAAAGGATATTGGCACGAGAAAATGCGAGGGAAAGCGGAGGAACTTTTAGAAACGTTAAAGAGGGCACAGAAAGAGCCTAAAATGAGCGCTAAGAAGAAGTTGATCAGCGGGAGGACGTACGTGCCGAGGTGAGAAGAAAACGCTTGTAAAAAGTAGATGTGTATAACGACGTAACGCGTAATTAAAGCGTAGATGTACTTAGTAGGGTAGATTAAAATATAATAGTATAAATAGATTCTGTGGTGTATTCAGTATTCGTAGTCGTTTTAGCGGCTCGTTCTCTTTCTCTCGAAATCGTTCTCGATTATTTAAAAGAACGGCGGCAAAATGATAAATCGTCGTTTGAATTTCTTCTTCCCGTTGGTCCCGTCGAACAGTTTCTTCAACCTCTTGTGTTTTTGCACCGCCCACGGGAACATTTGACTCATCCCGGTCATCAAAAACAAATATCCAAACGCCGTTTGCGTGGCGATGTTAAAGCCCAACCACTGGTAAATCTCGCAGCAATAATTCGCGCACGTCACGTAATCGAACAAAAACCCGCTCGGAATGACGTATTTCGTCTCAGACGAAGAAGAAGAAGAAGAAGAAGAAGACCCCCCACTGCTTCTCAATCTCTTTTGAATCACGTGACACCTGAAATTCCCGAGCTGAAACAAAGCGCTCAGGACGAATCCAATCGTCACTTGCCTCTCCCCCGGACTCGTGTACCTCGGATGGTTAATAAAATACGACATCAAACCAGCGAACGTCCAATAATACCCGCAGTTCCTAATTAAATTGAATATCGGCATCGTCGCTCTCGAAAACGAGTGCACGAAAAACGTCTCGAATATTCTCTTCGCGTAATGCGCCGAGTGAAACCACAGCGCGAGCGTTTGCGCCCGAACAAACGGCTTCGCGCACTCCTTCGGCGAGAATCCAAAAAACTGTCCGTATATTCTCTCGCGATAGAAATAAAACGGTAAATACACCATCAGAGGACCGAAATATTCCCAGAAAAAGACCGCCTGGTAGCTGATTTGCGGGCCTAAATCTTTGAACAAGACGACGTCGCCGTACCCTATTCCGAATTCGCTCAGCTTTTTCCCATCCGGCACTAACGCTTCGCCCTTGAAGACATTTTTCTTCGTCTTCTTCTCTTCCTCTTCCTCCTCTTCTTTTTCCGCGTCACTCGTAGTGTTCAACTTCATGAACCGCTGTCGGCTCGGGTAATACTTTCTTTTTTTCGCGTGGAAGCGTTTCTTCAGGTCGAGCACGGTCGCGTCTTCCGGTAAATCGTCGATCGTTTCCAACTGGCGAGTCGGGTTCGAGCTCGAGCAGACGTGGAGTTTCATCTTGCCGAACTCCCCGAGAGATTCGTTGTTCCCAGCTCTCCGGACGTTGGAGAGGAATCGTTTCATCAGTATTTCTCGTCTGTCTCTCTTCGTGTGTGCGCGCGTGTGAATGCGTTCGAGAGTTAAAGAGAGAGAGAAAGGTTTGAAGTGAAGCGAAAGAGAATTGGCAGAGGGGAAAATCCCAAGACTCCAAAAATGTTCAAAAACGAGACGCGTCGCCTAATTACGCGCGCATATATTTGACGCGCGGAAGATGTATGCATGAAATGAAACGAAACGTATTCGTCGTTGTGCTTGGCCTGAGTGACTTGGGTTACCTTTGTTCTCTTATTACATTTTCACGACAGTGCTCAAATAGGAGAGGTTTTGCAAGCACTCGTGGAAGAGGTCGGCTAAAGCCTCGGCTGGATCTTTCGGCCGCGCGTCGTCTCCTCCGTCGTCGTCGTCGGTTTGGTTGTGGCGACGATGGTGTTCCTCTTCTCCTCCTTTTCGGTTGTTGTTGATATTCTTTTTTTCATTCTCCGTCGCGACGACGTCTTCGATTTCTACTCGTTCGCCTTCGCCGCCGCCTTTGCACATGATGAAACCGTCCTCGGTGTCGCGGATGCGTTTGCTCCCGACGTCGTCTTCGCCTTTGCCTAAACTGGCCATGTGTTTTTTCTTTAAGCGGTTGAGCACGTTGGTTCGGAAGGCGTCGGCGACGATGCCTTCGTTTGGCGCTCCGCATTGTTTGGCCCAAACGAACAAGAGCGCTTCCCAGACGCGTTTGGCTTGCGGTTCGCATATTTTCAAGTCTTTTTTGAAGTTGGTGTCGTAACAGAGTTTCGGAAGACGGAGCGCGGATTGCGCGCGTTTGAGTTTTTGTTTTCTGTCGTCGACGAGAGGATCGCCGTTCGCGGAGGAGGTTGCGGCGGCAAACGCGAGGCGCGCGGCGGTTTTTACCGCTTGGACGATGCCCTCGTTTTCCGTCGCCGCGACGCAATCACGAACGTCTCGTAAACGTTGCAGTTGATCCGTCGGGTCTTCGACCGTAATATCAGCAATCTCTTTCCCTTCTTCTTTATCTTGCATCTGCGCGTACACTCTCACCGCGTCTAAAAGCTTCGCCCCGAACCCTTTCCTTTGGTACGGCGGCAACACCAACACTTGACTAATCCTCAACCTTCGTTGAAAAGGATGCGCGTAAAACTGATACACAGTGCTAAATCCGCACGTCGCCCACCGTTTCAAATTATCCTTTTGCTGCGCGATTAACACGAACCACAACCACCTTCCGTCGCTCTTATCAATCTTCGACGCGGCGTCGATATAAAACGCCACAAACGGTTCCACGTTATCGTGCCATCGCCCAACCGTCTCCCTCTCGGACTCCTTAAACTCAAACTGGCGAACGGAATACCTCAACCCGCTCTCCTCCTCGCCTTCCCCGTCCCACTCTGCGATAATTTTCCCACCATCTCCGGGAATCTCCATCTCCTTCGTCTCCTCCGCCTGTTTCAAAAACGCCTCCTTCGTCGTCGTCGTCCCCGCTTCCGGGAACCACGCGTTCAAATTCGCTCGAATATCATCCGCCGGATTCAAACTCGATCGCACTTTCTCCCCGTACGTGACGTCCACGAATCGCGGTTCGAACGTGTTCGGTGCACACAAAACATCCACCGATAAATCCTCCGAGTACCCGTAAATCGTCTCGTCCTCGCGGAAGACTTGGTGCGCGAACTCCGGTTCAAACGTTTTTTCCTCCGAACCTTCTCCTCCTTCGAACAGGTGAAAATGCACGCAATCGTTCGCCTCGCAGACGAACGTATTTTTCATCTCTGTTTTCGTCGCATCGTCATCGTTCGTTGATATCTCGGTCGTCGCTCGAGCGACTGCTTTTGCCGCCTCGCTTTCGTTTCCATCCTTCTTCTCTCCGCCTCCCATCATTCTCCGCTCCAAAAGAGAAAGAAGTTTCCGTTTTTTGTTCCTCTCATTTTCATCATCCTTCTCGTCGTCGT
>Ga0115557_1002110_pt1 | contig 13431 bp, 8 predicted proteins | sample COGITO_mtgs_1104_FD_87280 | JGI IMG/M metagenome (GOLD analysis project Ga0115557, IMG submission 87280) | Pelagic marine microbial communities from North Sea - COGITO_mtgs_110421 | ecosystem: Environmental > Aquatic > Marine > Epipelagic | place: Germany:Helgoland, sampling site Kabeltonne...
GGCATTGTCGCCTACACGGAGTTGAACAGGAAAAAAAGTGGCCTCACTGCGTCCACTGCGGTCAAGACGCCTCTTAAATCCAGGGAGGTGAATTTGGGGAAGTGAACACTGCTGTTTAAAATACTAGGACGAATAAATTAATTGACCCTTTCTAAAAAAAATATTTTGCTCTCGTCGTCAAGCGTTAAATAGTAAATGTGGGTGAGTGGAGAGGGAAAGGTCAAGAAATTAAATTGGAGACAGAAAAACAGAAAATGCAATCAAAAAAGTCCTGTGTGTTCACAGCTCGTCCATTATCATTCTCTTGAATTCGGCTTTCTCCTCGTCCGTCAGATTTAATCCCTTCAGATCATTCAACAGATTCTTCACCTTGGCTGTTGAAGTCTGCAACTTCCGGGTCCTGAGGCGGCGATCGATTTCACCTTTGTCACTCTTCATCCAGCGGAGGACCCTCTTGTCGTCATCCCAGGCCGCCTCTCCTGCCGGTCCTGTGCCTTCAGAGCCAATACTTTCCTTGAACCAAGCCTCAATAATCTTGCTCTTCGCAGACCCGGAAGCAGATTCAGTGGCCCCGTCAGCGGTACCAAGACCGCCACAGTTCATATCACTTCCCTCGTCTCCCACTTCCCCCTCCACCTTCCTTCTAAGATCGAATTCCGCGAGCCTTCTCCTTAACCTCCAGTAAAAATACCTCCTGGCCTCTCTCCACTCCACCTCCCCTCTAATCACACCCTTAGCTTTCATCCTCCCGGGTGTGTCGTGCAGATCCGCAAAGGTGACACTAAGCTGCTCATAAACGGGCAAAAGAAGGTTTTCACGGTAGGCGATTTTTTCCCCCAAGTCCTCGGCTTTGTCGGGGTCTGTAGAAAGACACTGGCGGTGCTCCTTCGCGAGCGCCTTCAGCTCGTCGTCGAGCCGGTGCATTGTCTCGATAATGTCTTTCTTCTTGAATTTGATTGCCGCCGCCCCCACAGGCTCCAAGACCCCACCTCTCGCAGAGCCCTTCGCAGCGTAGAATTCCATCACCTCCTTGTTGATGGTCGCATCTACAACGACCCACGCTCCGCCCCTAAGCTCGGCGAAGGGCGGGATATAGACGAAAACGGGCTGGGTGTAGGCCACCAAGGCATCGACTATCAAGGCGCCGAACTTAAGAACCTCGTCAAACATGTCTCTCTGCCCGCCACTGAAGCCCCTCCAGTTCGCGACGATCATTAGCGGGAGATCTTCGCCGCCGAAATCGCGAATCGCTTGTGCAGTCTTTGCTGCCGAGTCTGGGAACCAGACGCCACCTGCCTGAGAGGTGATAGACTCGGAGGAAGTTTTGTCCGCTGGGTCTGCGGGGTGAACGTGCTGGCTGGTCCTGTTCTCCGTGAGGATAAGCCCCAGAGGTATTCCACCGAGCCTGCCCCGGCCTACGACGACTGTCTTGGCCCAGCCTCCCAATGTCTCCTTCCACGAGCCCTTGTCCAGCAAGCCACTCGTCCATTTTTTGTCGTTGTCGTCCCCGAAAGCTCCCGTCAACAAAAGTCTCGGGTCGTACGGCTTACCTTCAACGGGCGTCCAATCGATATTTCTCTCGATGACATCAATCCCCCGAATGTCTTGAATCGGGATGATCCCGCCTCTCACGGCAGGCACGAAGCTCAGCCAGTCTATCCCCATCGTGATCGCCTCTAGGTGATTGTTGGCGAGGAGATGCGATACTCCGTTGGGGTACATGATGCCCGGGCCCCCGAGCTGGTCGTTCGTCATGTACACGTCGCAACCCATGAGCTTGTTGAGGGCCTGGTAGCCTGTGAGGATTATGGGAGAAGACGTCTGCTTCTGGATGGTTCGCTGTCCCAGCCTGACGAGATAGGCGCCGATTCCAACGCTCCTCCCCAAGACAATCGTCAAGGTGAAGATCTTGTCGTAAGCGAGACTCGTCTCGCCGGCGATGAGTCCAGATCCCTTGAGATTCTCCACTCCTAGGTCCTCCTCCTCCCCGATGATGTCAGTGATTCTGTGCTCCCCCCCATCGGCAAGCACGCAGCGTACGCCTCCCTTCTTGCTCAACTTCGTGTACTCGTCAGAGTCGAGGTAGAGGTACTCGAATCCGTTCTCCGGTTTCTCAGGGTCTGAGAACGCGACCTTGAACACCTTCTTGACGGACTCGGACATCCCGATCCTAGCGCCGCTGTTCGCCGCGCAGTATATTCGAGGGAGCCCACGGGAGCGCGCGAAGGCAGAGGCCAGCTTGAATAATATATCCTCCCTAGTGCCGAAAGAACCGGCCTTGAAAGTGATGTCGTTTGCGATGACGACAATTTGGCGTCCTTGGGGGTATTCCGGTGTCTTCAATGTCATCAACCAGGCGACCATGCCAATGGTGTTCTCCCCTGGGTTTCTCTTCGTCTCCACCACGGTCAGAGCTCCCTCGAGGTAATCCTGCATCGTCCACCCGCCGCTCTCGCCATTCTTTCGGACGACGACGAGCTCGTTGGCATTGACGCAGTTGAACTTGTTGGACGAGGGGGTGCTTTTGGTGGAGTTCTTCCGGTTTTTACCCCCCGAGCCCTGGAGGGTGGTCCAAGAATCCCAGGAGTTAGAGGCACCATAGGAAAAGAGGGCGGGAATATCGTAAACGTAAGGGGTGTCGGATGAACGGAGGGCCTGAGAGCGCTTCAGCGAGAAAGGACGGGTCAGGGGGTAGCTGGAGCTTATGGAAGCCCCCTCCCAGCTCAAGGTGTCTCTACCGCTGCCCTTGAAACCAGTGTTCTTCTCGGCACCAATGTACCTAAAGACGACCCCTCCTGTCTCTTCTTCGGCGGCCTCGACATACGTTGAAATCTCCCTGAAGAAGCCCGTTGGGTTACTGCTGATGATACGCAAGCGGATGATGGGGCTGCTCTCATTGAGAACGCAGCTGGCCTTGATCTCGATCTCCCCCACGTTCAGCTTCTTCAGCCTGTCCGAGTAAAGGTCAAATACTTTGGAGAAGTACTCTTCAATGAGAGCAGGGTCCTTCGTCACAGTACGAGCCTCGGTGAGCAAGTTGATGAACAGATGATTGTTGCTATCAGAGTTCGTCGTGACGATGTTTCCGCTTTGGTCCAGCGCGTTGAGGGCGTCGACGAAAGTGCGCTCGAACATGGACTTGGAGTATTCACTTACGAACGACAAGGAGCGTACAAAGATGCGGGGGACTTTCTTGGCTGCGGGGGATTTCATCATCGCAGATTTCCTTGGGACAGCCCTGTACACGTGGACATTACTAGTTCGCGTCTGGCTGACCTTTAATGGATGCACGTGGAAGTTGGGAGAGATGCGGTCAAGGTCGAGGTGGTAGGCGAGTGCCGGTTCAATATGGCGGAAAAGAGTATCCTCTTGATAACCGAGACGTGCTCTATAAGTGAAGATCGAAGGGTGCTCGTCGCCGCCATCCTCGCTCTGGCCATCACCGCGCAGGATAAAGCTCACGCGCCTCACGTCTGCCTTGAGGAGCCGCTCAGTGATAGAATTTTGCTGGAGAATATCGAGGAGGCTGCCGCTGGCCTCCTCAAGATTGCCCCCTTCGTTTTGCGTTATTGCAACGTGAAGAGTGTTTACGGGACCGCACAAATTGCGGGGCTTCTTCTCGGCAATCTGGGGAAACTTCTCAATCAAGCCCAACAACTTTTTCTCGCCAGCTCTCCCCTGTAGAGATCCAATGCTCTCCACTTCCGCAAAGAGACCAAAGCGCTGCGTATCAAAAGGAATGCGGTTTTTGGTTCCACTCTCCGCGCCAATACCCAAGACGCCCTCGCTCTCGCTATCGCTATTAATGCTGTTGCTTGATACCATGCTGGTTAGGTCGTTCATGCTATTGCCGCCTGCTTTCTGCCCTATGCTAATCGCGGAGCTTTCGTCAGAGCTATTGCGGAAAGTGAACACCGCCGCCTGCAGGGCCGCGTCGTATTTAAAGTCAGATACCAAGTATGTTCTGTAAACCATCCGAGTGTAGAGGTTGAGCAAATTTTTCTTATCCGCTTCATCAGTCAACAGCGACAAAAGCGTAAGGAAAATGTCATTGATGGGGACATTCTCTGTCTCAACAAACTGTTTAATTGAAGCGTCGGTGGCATTCTTCGTCAAGAGAGCGATTTTCTCGATTCTCTGGTTCACTGAGGGTGAGGTCTCCAGCATAATTATCTTCCTCGCTCTAGCAGCGATCCTGTTATATGTCTCGTCGTTTGTACTGTTCATGTTACCAATCTCAGAAAGACAAGGGAGAGCCGTGAACAAACTATACGCGCCCTCGACGATTGAAGACTTCCGCGCACCAGTTGTCTTCAACGGTGATGGTGGGGGTGGTGGATGTGGAGACAGCGACTGCGCTGATGGAGATGGGGACGGCGGCGTTTGCTTCGCGGAGATCGCAGCTTCTCCAATAATGTCAATTAGGAGCAGGACCAAAGAGCTCGTCTCTTTCAGCTGGGAATGAGCCCTGCACACCTTCATCACAGTTTCTGGCTCATTGACGTGCAATTTTCTTAAAGAATCGATAGCGCTAGCGTAGTCATTAGCGTCGCAAAAGTTTCTCTCGATGCTAATCCATTCGCGTAGCAGTGACAGCAGCTCGATGAGTGCTTTCTCTCCTCCCCCGGTAGATTTTGCATAGGGGGTAAGGCAGTCCCTCAAAGCCATGGTGGTAGTCAAAAAAGTTGATTGCTCAGAAAGCGTCAGAGATTGTGCATGATGTTCCATCAGATCGATGATTTGCTGGGCGTTAAAGTGGTCATTGCTGTTGCCGCCGTCTTTGGACGACTCGACTATCGACTTGATTTTGTTCGCTAAAGTCAGGTTTATGCGACTGCTGATGATAGACAACTGCTCCTCAACTTCGTAAGCTGGCAGCATTTTGTCCAAGACAGCAGACTGCAAGTCTTCCAGCAAAGCATTAAGAGCGTCAGGGGGGAAAACAAAACCGCCCATGATCTCTTTCAGCTTCACGACGCTCTGTCTTAGGAGGACATGCGCCCTAACTGGTTTTTCGGTGTTATCAGAAAGGAAAGAAGCTCGATGTTCCTTGAAGCTGGACGCTAATGTGCCGTCGAATACCGTTGCCGTCTTGACCATCTCCGGATTGTCAAGCTCGAATTTTGCAATGACTTGCCCTGGAGACAGCGAGGCGCCCTCGTTGGCAACCCAGCTAATTTTGCCGCTCTCTGATACCTTCAGAGGCATGAACATTTTCATGACCTCAATCTCTGCAAACTCTCCATTCTTCCCAACATGCGACCCCTCCTCAACGAGACGTTTGACGAGCTTGCCGGCTACGTCAGTTCGTAAAGTCGTGGGGTCATAGTCGGGCGTGAAGACGACGTTGGCACCAGCAATATTGAGGCGCATCCCCGATGGAGAGTCGCGAGGAGAGGTCACATAAGCGACATGCGACTTGTTGTGGATCTTAATTAAATACCCTCCGTCAGAAAGTGAGCGAACACTCGTCTCGACGTAGTCGTTCGTCGAGGAATTGTTCGTAATCGTGAAGGAATTCTCCCCTCGGCGTGCAGTAAGGAGAACATACTTGATCGACTCGTAGATGAGTTCCACTTGGTGGATCTGCTTGAGGAGAGACTGCGACGGCAGCTGCCCCTTAGAAAGGGAGTCGATGAATTGCGCCTCCCCTTCGTTGCACTTTTCGTAAGCGACTATGCTCGCTGCGATCACAACGTACAGCTGAGAAGACTGCTTCTCAATTTTCTTTTCGGTATCCTCCGCGCCATCTAGATTCAATTTAATCAGCTTATCAAGCCAACCCGTGTCGATCCTATTCTCAGTAAAGTCATCCATTTGAATCAAGTTAGAGATGTAGTCGACGGTGGTGTATATGTCCCCTCGAATGGACAACTCTTTCAAAGCCAGCACCATGTTCTTTCTCGCCTGTTCCCTATCGATACCGTTCGCGAAGAGATGCCCAAACTGGCTGTCAGCAAATTCGTGCACACTGCCACTACTGTCCATAGAAAAGTATCCCCAAACATCGGGGGTAGACCTGAAATTGAGCTCTTGGATGCCACCTGATGTTGGCTTGAAGCCCTGTTCAGCGTTCTCCGCTGTGATCCTGACAGCGATGCAGTGTCCGTGGGCGGGGATGCGCTCTTCCACTCCGAAACTAATGTCAGAGGACGACGCCGACGGGGAAGGCTGAAATCGGTCCCGCCCGTAAAGCGCGCGGATATCGGGTATGTTGTGCAAAGGAATGCCCATGGCAATCTGAAGTTGGGTGGCGGGAAGGTTCACCTTGGTGATCATTTCCGTGACAGGATGTTCCACCTGGAGGCGAGGGTTGAGCTCAAGAAAGTAGAACTTCTGATCAGGCTACAAAAAGCAGTGGAAGGGCAGATTTGCAATTTTGGTGAGCAATAATACGTCGTCTCCGCGCGCGCATAAGTAGAAAAAACGTTCCTCCTCTCCTCTCCTCTCCTCTCACCTCCGAGTACAAATATTCGACTGTTCCCGCATTGCAGTAGTTCACTGCCTTCGCGAGCTGTACCGCGGCCTTTTCCATCTCTTTCCAGACGGCTGGCTCGGCAGCAACAGGGGGGCCCTCCTCAATGATCTTCTGGTGGCGCCGCTGAACACTGCAATCCCTGCCGTTCAAAGCTATGGCCTCGCCATACTCATCCGCAATGAGCTGCACCTCCAGATGACGACTTCGAGATGAAAGCTTCATGATAAAAATTGGAGATCCTGGCACTTCCCCCGTGACTTGACGGTAGCAATTCTTCACGTCGGAGCTGTTGCTCACCATCCTGATTCCCTTGCCGCCTCCACCCTCTGAAGCCTTGATCATCACAGGGAAACCAATTTTATTCGCGGCTCGCTCTGCGTCGTCTGCGTCCTTGATACACGCATCTTGAAATGCCTGTTCCGGCAATGAGCCCGAAGCTTTGTCGTAACTAGCGTTAATTCCGTCACCATTCCAGGAAATGCATGGCACTCCGGCAGTCTGGGCAATTATAGTCGAACCAATCTTGTCCCCCAGGGCGTACATAGCGCTGCCAGTTGGCCCGATAAACTTGATGGGGGGGGACTGGGCGTGGAGAGAATTGGGAAGCAGGGGATTTTCTGACGCGTGCCCCCAGCCAGCCCAAACAGCATCCACACGGTGGATTCGGGCAATTTCCACTATTAATTGACAATTGGCATAATTGTTGTTATTCGAGCCACCAGGGACGTCAACAACCTCGTCTGCCATACGAATGTACTCCGCGTTCGATCGAAGATCCTCTGGAGTCGCCATGACCACGAACGAGATGGCCTTGGTATCCGCAAAAGTGTCAAATGAGAACTTACGGATGGAGCGGATCGCCTTGACAGCTCCAATCCCATTATTGGCTATCAAAACCTTGCGGATTACTCGTGCGTTTTTTCCTCCAAGGAAAGTTACATAGTCCTTCACATCACGGAACGTTCGGTGGTCGGATGACATTTTTACCTAAGAAGGAATGCTTTTTGCCGGATTGGTCGGTGTGGTCGCCGCTACGAAAAAACAGGATCGTAAAAGTTGTCGAGGATATGATTGATTGATGGGGTGTAAACTGTCAAATGTGAAGCAACTGACGCACCAAATTTTGACAAAAACTTTTTTTGGGTGGGAGCAATTGCTTGGTGAAGAAAACTATCCGCGCGGACACCAAAAGTACGAAACAACCCTTCAGCGAAGTGTTTTCCGTTAATCTTTCGATATTACTGAATAAAAACTACTATGGGTGACGAATTGTGCAATATCGGTCTCTACGGCCTTGCGGTTATGGTACGGCAGAGCTTTGCTATCAGGAAGGCAAACATTCCATCGTCCGATTGTTGTTGGTGTGGATTGGAAATCTTGTTCTGTCGGGGACGTGAAAGGATTTCGCGCTCGTATGAGCGCGAGCTCTTTGCTCGAAGTCGTTTTTGCGTGCGCTCTCTCTCTCTCTTGCACAAAAACTCACACAACAATACAATTTTCACAGGGCCAAAATTTTGCCTTGAATATGGCATCTCACGGTTTCTCTGTCTGCGTGGCGAACCGCTCTCCCTCGAAAGTGGATTTGACCGTCTCCCGCGCTAAGGAGGAGGGCGATCTTCCCCTTGTCGGTGCATATTCCCCCAAGGAGTTTGTGGATCGCCTTGAGAGGCCCCGCAAAGTTATTCTTTTGGTAATGGCCGGTAAGCCGGTCGACGATACAATTGCGCTGCTGGCCGAGCACATGGAAGAGGGAGACATGATTGTTGACGGCGGAAATGAATGGTATCCCAATAGCGTTCGCAGGAGTAAGGCCTTGGAGGAGAAAGGAATCATGTTTGTAGGGATGGGGATCAGTGGTGGTGAGGAGGGAGCTCGAAATGGCCCGTCCCTTATGCCTGGCGGTCCTCGCTCGGCCTTTGACGCACTTCAGCCAATTCTTCACCGCTGCGCAGCCCAGTGCGACAATGGACCTTGCACCTTCTACTGCGGACCTATTGGTGCAGGAAACTATGTGAAAATGGTTCACAACGGTATCGAATACGGAGACATGCAACTGATCGCTGAAGTGTACGATGTTTTGAAGACAATCTTGGGAATGGAGAACGACGAGATTGCTGCTACTTTTGCGAATTGGAATAAGTGCGAGCTGCAGTCTTATCTCATTGAGATTACGGCTCAAATTTTCACCAAGAAGGACGATGAAGCCAGCGGAGGGGAGGAGGGCGCTGAAGGGTATGTCGTCGATAAAATCCTCGATAAGACAGGAATGAAAGGTACGGGACGGTGGACAGTGCAAGAGGCTGCGGCTAGATCCGTCGCTGCCCCTACGATCGCCGCTTCGTTGGACACTCGCTACCAGTCGGCTCGCAAAGATGAGAGAGGCAGGGCATCGAAAGTTCTTTCTGGACCCACTGACACCCCCAGTGTTAGCCAGGAGCAGGTCATCAGCGATCTCAAGGATGCACTGTACGCTAGCAAAGTAACTTGCTATGCCCAGGGCATGAATATCATTAAGGCTGCATCTGATGATGAGGATTGGGACGTCGACCTTAGCGAGTGTGCTCGGATCTGGAAAGGCGGGTGCATCATCCGGGCCCAACTCCTCGATAAGATCAATCGCGCCTTCCAGAAGGAGCCGGGACTTGAGAATCTCATGTGTGACGATGAGTTCGCCGTCGATTTGAACAATCGCCACATTGCGTGGCGTCGAATTGTGACCCTTTGCGTGGCCTCGGGTGTCGCCTGCCCCGCCTTGTGCGCCTCTTTGAATTATTTTGACTCGTACCGTCGCATGCGGATGCCCGCTAATCTTACTCAGGCTCAGAGGGATTTCTTTGGTGGGCATACTTATGAGAGGACTGACAGGGAGGGCGCATTCCATTGCACTTGGACGGATACCCATAAGGGTATCGGGGATGTCAATGAGAGGACCGCAGGAAATGTCTAAAAAATTGATAAAGAGAGTTAGCTGGGATTATTGGTCTGCGAAAAGGCAAAACTACTCTTTAGTTTATTATTTCTTAAATAGAAAACGCACATCCTATCTGTGCGCACACAAAAGCCAAGCTTCTTCTCATATTGTAACGCCATCAAACGCCACCTCTTTCTTCCTCCCCTTGGTCCTCATGCGGATGGGGCTGAAGAAAGTTGACTTGGTCGCCGGCATTCTCCCTGGCGGAGGGACTGGTGCTGGCACCTTAACGACAGCGGTGGGGCTCCCCTTAACGAATATTTTTCTTTCGGGGGTATTTTTTGTCGGTGTCACTGTTGTTGTAGTGTCAACGATGCCAGAAAATTCAGCCTCAACCGCTGTCTCGGCCGTCATGGCACCCTTTTCAAAGCCAAAAATCTCCGCCTTCTGGCGACGCATGTCGGATCTCTTCACGATCTCTGCTAAGTTAGGCTTCTTTTCCCTCCTTCTGGTTCCTTGAACGCTATTTCCTTTGTTGCTGGTTTGGTTGCTGTGGTCGCTCGTCCCCTTTTTGATACCTTTCTTCGCAGACCATCTGAAGACCTTGTCGTTGCTAAAACTACTATACATGGGTTCCGTTAGGGGACCTGTCTCATTGTAATTTTGCTTCGCCGGCCTCTTCTGGATATCTGTTGCGAGCCTCCAATCAAAGATATCGTCTGTCCATCTCACCACCCCGTTTCCAAGGTTGGCATAAGATCTCCAACCCTCCCGACCCACAGGACCATCAATGTTCGTTATCTTATCAGGGATGGGGCGTTGTTGTTTTTGCGCGCACAGATGAGAGGAATATGTGTTATTATTCAGCGATTGGGCTGTCATGGTGGTAGAAAGAAGTGGATCTGGCCTTTTTATAACAATGTCAATGTCATCATAAGTAGGACAACCATTGGGGTCGCCTTCTCGTTCATTTCCGGAATATTTATTTTTTTCGTTGATATTGAGGGGTAATATCGCAGTCTCCCCGTGTCTCTTCCTATAATTGACGAGTCTAGGGCTATTTCTGAACCTCTCCTCTCCCTCCGGGTTGTATCTCTCCCCTGCAGCTTCACTTGTTTCCCACCACATTGGAAAACTGGCGTGATCCTTCTGATAATCATAGTTTGGATCCACATTTAGGAGTGGAACCCAACCACACTGCTCTCTCTTCATATAGCACATCTCCACATTATCGGCTATATCAGCTGGAATGTAAGGTGGTAGGGCCTCTTTGTGGATGTTGTCTGGGACGGAGTGAGCATTGTAGGTAGATTCAGATGTAGCCACAAATTCGGCCTTTCGCGATCGGATAAGTTGACGTTGGGTGCGCGGGCTTCGACGTTGAGGATCTTGTTGTTGGCCAGTGGCAGTGGGGGTAGTTGTGGGCGAGGTGGGGGTGGGGGCAGTTACATGGTCTGCTGTTTGAGCAAAAGGGGATTCTAGAGGAATTCTAACGTTATCTTTTTGAGGAGAAAGTAGATCGGCAGCTGTCATGGTGGCTTTATCGGCACTTTAATCACTTTTGTTCAGTTCATCAACAGCCGGTGAAAAAATCTTCAAAACCTTGAGGTAAATTCTGGCCCCCCCCCCCTAGCACTTTTTCAACATAATAAGACAACGGCGACGTTTTTCTTGGACATCGCGCTCTTACGGCATAAATTCCGTTTATCACGCTGGAGTTCGTCCCTAGAGAAAAAGGCCGACACGCAAAACGCAAAGCGGTAAGAAACACGGCCCAATGCGTGTTTTTCTTCTCGCCCTCTTGTTGGCTGTAGTGAGTTGTCATGCGGCTGGTCCACACTCGTCAAGTACCCTCCTTAAAGGTTTCAATCGGTTTTTATCTACAACTCCTTCCCCCAGGTTCTCCCCCAGCGGAAGTCTTTCCCAGAATTGCTTGATTGGGGGGGGGGTGAGCGGCAATGATGGGCCCTCCGCTCCCTCTGATTCATCCGCAACCGCGGCAGCTCCGACCAATGTTACCAATTTCATGGACGACTGGCTAAATGAGGATATTGACCTAGCTGCCATCTCCTCAGGTCTCAAACCCCGTTCCTCCCTTCACCTAAAGCGGAAGTTAGTCCACGCGCTTTACGGATTGACATTTGCATGCGTGTTAAATCGGATAGATGTGAATGCGTTTACGGCTGTTGGGAGTACATGTTCACTGGGCCTTCTTACGGTTGAACTGCTCCGGTACATCCCTGGCTTCCGCTGGATCAACAACTTCTTTTACTTCCTATTTGGAGGTGTGCTTCGTAAGAGCGAGATGAGCGGTAGGCTGACGGGGAGCTTTTATTATTTTGCCGGCGTCACTTTGACGGCAAAGATGTTCGACCGGGTTCCAGCAATTCTGGGGATTGTACAGCTCGCTATCGCTGATCCAACGGCGAGCCTTTGCGGGAGGTAAGCAAAGTGAATTGGCATGCGTCCATTGAAACCGTTGGTTTGGTTCGAATTCCCATTGTTATTTGAAGCTTTCTGTCTCCTCGCGTACGCTAACTCTTAATTTCCTGGAAATCAATTGCCTTCTCATGCAATACAAATACAGACTCACTAGGCACGTTTACTGGAGCAGGATAGAGGGCGGTCTTGGTGGCCTCGGCAGAAATAAGGGCTCGTTGGGCTTCTTAGGCGCTACTCTGATCTGTACTCCTATAAATTTGGCTATACTCTCTCGTGCTAACTGGGGTGAGAGTGGTGCTCCATCACTAAAGACGGTGTCAGCAGTTAGTATGCTTATTGGCGCCGCCGGATCCTTCGCTGACTTAATCGTTCCGACTCCCAACTTAATGATGCCTAAGGTGAGTCCAGCTGCAGCGCGCTGTTGTAAATTAGCAGTAGATTTTGAAGTTGATTGTCTCGATCTCTCGTAGTAGTGTTTGGCGACGTCTTGCTCACCCTTCGGCCCACTTTGCTTTAGAAAATTTTCGGTGTCCGGATGCCTCCTCTTCATGTCGACGACAATTTTGTGATACCGACTTTGACGGGGCTCTGCAGCACTCTTATTTGTAGGTTCTTTGGTGTCAATGAGAGGGCTACATTCAGACCATGGCTATTGTTTTAGTGAGAAGCAAACGTTGGAATTGAATTGGAGAAAGCTATTTTAGAAAAGGTGCAAACACACCATCATTCTTCGCAATTTATTTTTATCGTCTTTCGTCTCGTCGTCATTATTGAATGGTCTTCTACTGTGCACAAAGTGAGAGGGGTGTGCGGGTGTGTGTTTTCGTTTGCTGTGCGGTCGTTGCTCTGTTCATAATTTTTTGGCGAAGGCATTCTTGAAATTTTCATCGGCGACACACTGCTCCTCCTTTAACAGCTTCTTCACTCTCTCGTATAATTCTCTTGCGGCTTTGTTTTTTGTATCCTCCTTTGCAATACCAAAGAGCATGTCGCGAGCTCTCTGTGAGGCGGAAAAATATCTGTTTAGAAGAAGTTTCAAGACAAGACACAAAAACAGCAGCACACAAAACAACAGAACAGACAGGGAAGATTGGCATCGCCACACTCACCTCCTTGTTTCTCCCCAGGTTAACTAGCGCCTGCGCGACCAAGAATTTGCTCTTCGTGTGACTCTCGTCTAATACCTGGGCGCACTCAGCATAACGCAGGGACTTTTCCCAGTCCTCCATCTTGGCGTAGCAGGTTGCCAGGTTGGAGTTGCTTGTAATCTGAAGCAACCCAACCTTGGCTTCCTCATCTTTGCTCATTGACACACTCGATTTACTGGTGTCCCCCCCCTCGTTCCACATGTTTCCCATCCCCATGGCATTTGTGAAGCCTCGCATGTCAGACTTTTCGCCATGAAGACCTCTGATGTACAAGAATACCTTCTTGTATTCTGAACAAGCCCTTTTGTACTCTTTCGCTGCAAATAGTGCGTTTCCTTCCTGCTTGTGCTCTTAGGCGGCTGTGTGGAATGCGGGGGGGGGGGGGGGGGCGGGGTTGGGGGGGGGGGGGTGGGGGCGGGGAACGGTTGTGTCGCGGGTGGGGGGCTACCAAC
>Ga0115557_1002116_pt1 | contig 13404 bp, 6 predicted proteins | sample COGITO_mtgs_1104_FD_87280 | JGI IMG/M metagenome (GOLD analysis project Ga0115557, IMG submission 87280) | Pelagic marine microbial communities from North Sea - COGITO_mtgs_110421 | ecosystem: Environmental > Aquatic > Marine > Epipelagic | place: Germany:Helgoland, sampling site Kabeltonne...
CCATCAGAATTGCTGGAGTCAGAGCTGTTTGGCTATGAAAAAGGGGCTTTTACCGGCGCTGAAAAAACCCGCCAAGGCCGGTTTGAGATGGCATCAGGCGGCACATTATTTCTTGATGAAATTGGCGATATGCCATTGCCGCTTCAAGCAAAGCTATTGCGAGCGATTGAAACCCGTACCATACAACGCGTTGGCGGTGGCAAAGATATCCCGATTGATCTTCGGCTTGTTTGCGCAACACATCAAAATATCGAAGCTGATATCGAAGCTGGAAAATTTCGCGCTGATCTTTTCTACCGGATTAATGTTTTCCCAATTAAATTGCCCGCCCTTGTGGAACGCGCGGTTGATATTCCACAAATCATCATTGCCTTAAAAAAGGTTATGGAAAAACAGGATGATAATGGCCCCCTTCCAGAATTTGATGAAAGCGCCTTGCAGGAATTTATGCGTTATCCTTGGCCGGGGAATGTGCGCGAATTGCGCAATGTAATTGAACGCGCCTGCCTGCTATTTCCGGGAAGCAAGTTGGAGGCGAAGCATGTGCGCGACCATTTGCTGCGTTTGCGCGCACCCGACCCTGCCGAAGAACAAGACGCTCTTTGGGCGGCCTCAGCAGATCTTGGGCAGACGAGTAATGCCGGTGATGGCAAGGACAGCGAGTCCCCCTTGCCGCATCCGAGCCATTATCGTGACTGGTTTGCGTATTTTGACACAATCGATGTCAGGCGACACCTTCAGGATGTTGAAATTGTATTGATCGAAGCCGCACTTGATAAGTCAAACGGCATGATCAGCCATGCGGCCGACGCCTTAAAGCTGCGCCGCACCACATTGATCGAGAAAATGAAGAAATTTATGATTGAAAAGCCTGTCAACTAGTCCAAGACCAGCGCCCCTACGATATAAACCGGCTTTGTAAACGGATAACACCTGATGCTGCTAATTGGCCAGATTTAACTTTGGTAGGCTCGTTGCGCTTTTAACGAACGGCTGGTTTGCCAGCTGATATGGTTCATATCCTGCTGGACAGCTTGAATCAGGCTGGCATTGTCCCGCGCACATTCTTCAACGATTTCAAAGAAACTTGTATCAATCATCCTCATATCCATCAGGCAAATGTCCTTCAAAACGTCTTGACGTGCCCGATCAAGTGCAGCTGCCCGCACATAATCTTTCCCCGCAATCGCAGCGGCAATATGTTTATTCAGCAGTTGAAACTGCTCAGCAACATCATTTTTCATCACTGATCTGCTTTCCCATTTCTTCCCATGCATCACGAATGCTTGCAATCACCTCGATTGCTTGCGGCGTGTCATTGGCAACACCCTTGCCCAGATCTTCGATCAACTTCACCCGGCCATATTCATAGAGTTGGAACAGATTATTGGCGATATCGCCGCCCTTTTCGAAATCAAGGCTCGATTGAAGCCCATAAATGATCGAAATTGCGCGCGAAAAATGCTTCGATTTCATCTCGGCATTACCACCATTTTTGAGATCGATGTTATCAACAAAAATCTGCATTGATTTCACCAACGCATCCAGCATCGTCATAACAATCAGATGCGGATCATTTGTCTCCGCGAGCGCCTGCCGTTCTGCGTTTTGGTAGGCTTGAGTTATGTTACTGTAATTCATGCAAAAGATTCCGTAAGTCAAACTTGTCTAAACCAGCACTTTATTGTATAGTGTAATGATGTTTATACCATCGCAGTCAGACACGTCATCCGCAGGAGTAACCAAGCCAGTTTCTGGCCAGGCTAATGCTGTGACAACAGGGTCTGGTGTATCGTCTGCAAGCCTCATGCCAACAGCGCGCCAAACCATCAATGGTATTGAAGCGGCTCACCCGACTTCGCGATTATCGCCTGATTTTACCAATATGCAACATGCCCGCATCTACAGCCCGCGGCAGGCACCTTCAGCAATAACGTCTGAAAATTTCCTTGCCGCACGCGCCAGCCTATCACCGGGATTTGTGCATAATGCTGCCCAGTCAAATATCGCCCGCATTTCAAATATGTATAGAGATGCCCCGCGCTTTCGCAACGAAATCGATATTCTCGTCTAATTATTTCCAAATTTCGAATTGATCAAATGGTTTTGAAGCTATGGATGTGTCTAACCATGCTCAAGATCGTGTATACGCGTTTGCGTTGCCAAATAAGCCTGAAAGATATTAGCCTCGGAAACAACGCCTATAAATTCATTGTGATTACGGTTGACCACAGGAATGGCCTCGCCAACAAAATCACTAGCAACTTCAATAGCCTGCATAACCGACGCATCATGGTTTAGTATCACCGGATCAGTCATCAAATGCGCCCCAAGCTTATCGCCCTGCCGTGCCAATAACAATTGCTGAAGCGAGCATTTCCCCAGAAAATCATTATCCTTACCAAGACAATATCCCTCGCTGGCATTGGCCTTTGCGAGAGTTGTTATGGCGGTTTTCACCGTCAGGCTTTGCGCCAATGAAACATAATCATCACTCACAACTGTGGCGATCGATTGATTCATCAATTCCAGATTGCCGCGGCCTTGCGACAGATCGATACCCCGCCGCACAAGCTGTTCGTCAAAGAAGGAATGGCCATATAAAAGGCTACTCAGCAATGTTGCCACCACAACCGACAACATTGCGGCCACTGCAAATTCATAAGACATGGTAAATTCAAGGACAATCAGCACCACCGCAATGGGTGCGCCAACAACAGCCGCTGCCACGGCAGCCATCCCGGCAACCGCCAGTAATTGCGGTGCGCTAGCGAAGCCGGCTAGGGCTATAATCTTTGCCGCGAACCCCCCTGCTGCCGCGCCAATAAACAAAGCCGGTGAAAATACGCCGCCAAACAGACCAAACCCGATGGAAAGCGATGTAACAATCAGTTTTAGTACAAGTAAAACAAGCAAAAAACCTACAAAATAGCCATTTTCAAGAATGGCATTTACCGTGCCAACGCCCAACCCCAAAACTTCAGGAACAAACATTCCTACTGCGCCACACAACACTGCTGCCAAAAGCCCAAGTGGCAATGGTGACAAGCCAGTGCCTGCAGCCATTTTGCCGCCGGCAAATAACAGTTTCATAAACAGTATGGCAATCAGGCCAAAAAATAGACCACTCGCAAGCAAAATTGGCACAAGCGGTAACAAATCAGGAAGAACAACATCAATTTGAAAAATTGGCTGGCCACCAAACATGGCGCTGGAAAACCATGCAGATGTGATGCTGGCAATTGCAATTGGCGTTATCGCTCGAAATGAGAAGTGACGCAAAACCGCCTCATGCGCGAAAACAACCCCGGCAATCGGCGCATGAAATCCAGCCGCAATTGCCGCAGCTACCCCACAACCAATAAAAACATCCGCAGTTATACGGCGGCTGCCAAATAATTCTGAGAGATAGCTACCTATTGCAGCACCAAAATGAACAAGAGGGCCATATTGTCCAACCGGCGCGCCGCCGCCCAGCGAAATAAATGCAGCCAAGGTTGAGCCAATGCCTGCGCGCAAATCAAGTTCATTGTCGGTTCGATGCGCCGCATAAATGCTGTCAGCTGGCCCATGCCAGCGATCAATTCGAAAGAACCTCCGGACAATCACCAATAGTAACGCTGCCACTATTAGCCAAAGCATTGGCATAAGTGACAATTTAGTCCCAGGCAAAAGCAAAAGTGAGTCTATTGTACCACTTCGGCTTTGCACAAGCCACTGAACTCCCCTGACAAAAAAGCTGGCAACAAGCGAAACTAACAGCCCGATGCCACCGCCAATGGCCAGAATGACCAACATATATTTCAAGGCGTCAAGTAAAGACTTGTGTCGTAGCGATGATAGCTGCATGACATTAAAGATCCCAAAAACTGACCAATTAATAAAGTGTTAAGTCGATCCCTTCACTCTCATTTTTTCACTTCCTAGAAATGAACTAGCAATTTCATGCCAATAATTCTGTAATTGTTACATAATTTTTGTCAGATAGGCATAAAAATTGCAGATCCATGACGTTAATACCTTTAAAGCCATCGACCAAGGGGCGAAGCTATGGCTGTTGATTACCTCAGCGCACTTAATGTTGGCAGTGGACTAAACGTGACACAAATTGTGGACGCGCTGGTTGATGCTGAACAAGCGCCACAAGAGGCTTCCATCACAAGTAAAGTCGATGAAAAAACGGTATCAATATCCACGTTTGCAGAATTAAAGCAGAATTTTGGTGAATTCAGTGAAAATTTAGGACTCTTGTCTTCATTTACCGGGCTAGTGGTTCAATCGTCCGGCACCAGCATAGTCGCAAATGTTAAGGACAAGTCAAAGGTTGCACAGGGCAACCACACCATGAGCGTTCAACAGCTTGCAACACCGCATACAATTGCATTCACTGGATTTGCGTCAGAAACTGCGACAGTTGATGCCAGCTCTATCGCAATAGATCTAGGATCTTGGGAAAATGACGGAACATTCTCAGCGCTGACCCAACAACAAACTATAAGTTTGGATGGATCAACAACGATTGCGGACTTGCGTGACGACATAAACGAACTTGACCTGGGCTTGACGGCCGCGATTGTGAGAACAAATGATAATAACTATGCTCTAACAATTCGCGCTGCGCTGGGCTCTCAAAACCAGATGCGTTTGCAGGCAACACCTATCAGCCCTGCGTCATATTCAAACCTTAACTTTGATCCTGAGACAGTTGCAAATGATCTGGCAAAGGAGGCTATCTCAGGTGCAGATGCAATTATAAGCTTTGATGGCATCACGGTGACGCGTCCTACAAACACTGTCGACGACCTAATTGAAGGCATCTCTCTCGAATTAAAGCTAGCTAGCAACAGTTATGAGACCATTTCAGCTAGTTATAATGAAGAAATGACCTTAGAAGCGATCCAACTTTTTGTTGACGAAATGAATACCATCACAACAACACTTGCAGAGATGAACAAAACTGGGGTTGCAGATGATACAAATGGGCCACTCGCAGGCGATACTCTTGTTCGTTCATTCCGAAACCAGTTACGCATGATAACAACCACACCAATAACAGGATTTGCTGACGCAGATATCTTTTTATCAAGTTTTGGTGTGATGACAAATCGAGACGGAACTTTAAGCGTAGATGAGACAAAATTTAAGGCCTATTTTGCTGCAAACCCAGGCGGTTTTGCTGCCCTAGCAAACAGTCAGGTCAACACCAGCAGCACATCTGTAAAGGCAGAGATGACTGGTAATCTCTGGACCCCCGGAATTTATAACTTTGTTAAAAACCAAGACGGGTCTGCCACCCTCGATGGCGTACCCATGTCCTTAGAAAATGGAACGTACAAAATTACGAGTGGTGGCGCACGCGGCTTGCATATTAACACAGACGCTACAACAGCAAATGTGAGTATCTATGTAGGCAAAAGCTTATTTGAGACACTGCAAGACTTCACAACCTCAATTCTCAAAACAGACAGCGACCTAGATCGAAAAGTTAGCAGATATACTGAAGATATCACTAAATATAATAAACAATTAGAGGCTTTGAATACAAAAATGGAAAAACAACGAGAGCTTTACGTTCAACAATTCTCAGCAATGGAGACATCAGTGGCTGCATTTAAAGAGACTGGGAAGCTCCTAGATAATTTGATGGAGTCTTGGAGAGCAAGCTTGAAATAAAGCTAGAACCCGTCCAAGAAATCCACTGATCTGCCAGCTAATTCATTGAGAAAAACAAGGTCATGCTCATCATCAAGTCGCCATCCAGCAGGCGCTAACGGCACGGCATTCGAGCGTAATCCAAAAACATAAGCTTTAAATTTTTTCAATGTTTCTTCGGTTGAATATTCCAATGTTTTAACTGGATCTTCAACAGAACCAAAAAGGGGCTTTAATTTGCGGGGCTTGCTCTTTGTTTCATAATGAATCCGATAGAAAACAAAACCATTCAAAAAGTCAACAGCCGCCTCTCCGGCATCCACTTCAGCAAGGAACCGTGTTAAACTCTCAATGCCAATTGAAAACTCTTCTAAACGAATTTCCGAGTATCGCTCAGAAAGCCCTTGAGCGTATTTTTTACAAATCGCATTCATAGGCAAGTCGGCTGCCAAAAATTCTCGGCAAGCGTTAGTCACTGCAGCTTCAAAGATCCATCCGGGAACATAACTCATAAAATTTACTCGAACAACGTCCTAATATTTATTGGTTTATTGCACGAAAAGAGCAGTCGTGTAAACACCCATGATGGCAATCAGAAGCTGCCTAAACAGACAAAAAATGCTTTCAAAATATTTTCGGCAAGAATCGTGCCAAAACTTTATGTTTTCAGTAAATAAGCTCGAATTTAAGTCGTTTCTATCATCGGAGGCGATATGACATCTATAAACACAAATAACGCAGCTATAAAAGCGTTTTTGGCATCTACATACAATACGACTAATTTAGATAGAATCAGCAAACGTCTGTCATCTGGTCTCAGGGTAAATACAGCAGCCGATGACGCCGCTGGCTATACAGTGGCGAACAGGATGGCAGCTCAGTTAGCCTCAATCAGAGCCGCAATGAATAACGCTGCAAATAGTGTTTCCTTAATTCAAAACGCGCTTGGAGGGATGGAAACTAGCCAGAATGTTTTGCAACGCATGCGTGAACTAGCCATACAGTCAAATAATAACGTTTATACATTTTCTGATAGAAAAAACGCCCAAGAAGAGATCGACAACCTACTGAGAGAATTGAGACGGTTATCAGAAAATACAAATTTTAATAATGTGCATTTGTTAGACGGGTCTTTTAATGCATCTATGAGAGTTGGTGCTTCAAACAACGAAGTTATGGATGTAAAAATCGGCAGTATTGGTATAAATAAAAACATAGAAGGCAGAGCTTATGCCAGCGGTTCATCTCAACAAATTCTGAGCCCATATGAAATCGGAGTTGGATCGTCAAAATTTGATATTCCCAATTATTCCTCCATGCAGGGTCCGTCAACGCCGATATACTTGGACCAATCTAATGGGGTTGGAACTTCACAGTTCAATTACCAAACCACCTCTAGCGCTAGCGGTTCATCAGCTTATAAAATCATTAACTCCTCTGATGCATTTGGCTCATCCAATCAAAATTATGAGGCCATAACTTCTGCTGCTGGCTCAGATTTAGTCAATTATTCAGTCAATAATTCTGCAGTTGGCACATCATTATTCCAAACCCCAGCTTCAAGTAATGGCAGTGGAATTTCAATTTTAAATTTAAGCAGCAGTGAGACTGCCCAGGGCTCTTCAAATTTTGATACCCCAACGTCAAGTACGGCAACGGGTAGTAGCAATTTAGACTATCTTTCGAATACCACAGGGAGTGGTACATCCGAATTTAACACAGTGCAATCTAGCCAGGGCACAGGCACCTCCAACCTAGCAATTTTAGCAAACAACACTGCAACTGCTCTAAACGGAAGTGACAGCAGTGTCAGTAGCACAGCAAGTGGAACATCAATTCGTGATATTTTACTCACAAATATAGCAACAGGCACATCCAACTTTGACCAGCTTGCTCTTTCTGAAGGTACAGGAACCTCATCACCGGCCGGTATATTAAGCTCTGCGGACGCAACTGTAAGCTCTGGAGGAGCGTCAACGCTGGTAGATATTACTTTTGAAAACCATGATTTTAGTCAAGGAGTTGGTTCTAGCAGCGCTGGCATTAGTGGCGCAGTTGTTAATATACCTGGGTGGGAGGTTCACCTGAAGCAGGTCACTCTTGATCCCCAGTCTAGCTCTGTTAACAAAACAATCGGTGGATTTTCAACTCCAACTGATACCAGCCAGCCAACTAACAGTCCAGGTGATGGCGCAGTTGTTCAACCATGGAATGGAAACCCAGTTCGTTTCAACTATACAATAGCTAACAATTCAGTGACGCTGGGCACCAATGACATCGAAACAACTGCTTACGGCCAAGTCCATGGGCCATATATTATCTCAGCTGATCCATTATCACTGAGAGCTGGCGACTCAATTTCATTTGATTGGCAGGCGATTGGCAGCGGAGATGCCGCAGATGTCTATGCCTACCTGCTTGACGTAAATGACGGCTCTACTGTTGAGTTGTTGAATTATACCCACAATACCGTCGGCGCCACACCTACCTTTAATGTAAATCAGCAACTTTCCGAAGATGGAAATTTCAAGTTTGTTTTCATATCCGGTTCATATGACAAGACTGGCGGCCAACAACTCGGGTCAAACCTAACGATCAGCAACATAGCAATTAACCAATTGGACCCATCCCAATCACAAATGACTGCCGCAGAGACAACACTCCAAGCCTATGAAGCCAATAATGTTACAATTAGCAGGCAACGCCTTGGTGAACTTGATCGTATATTTGGCGAAGATCCAGGCACAGGAGTTTTCAGCATTCGTCAAGTTGGAGGTGACCACAATAAATTCACAATCGACAATCAGGGCAATATTAGCTCTACTCAAACATTATTGAGACAAACACAAGAAAGCTACGAATTTGAGGTTTTATATCAAAACTCAACTGGCGGCAGCCATATTGAAAAAATAACATTAAATCTTTTAAATTCAGCAAGAGCTTCATCAAATATATCTGCTCAAGAGGGAAACCAGGTGAAAATCCAGCGTTCTGCGCTCACGTTGCTGGATAGCTTCTCGCAGGATGATAATTTCAGAGGCAATTTCCGAATTATACCGTCAGGAAATGATTACAACAAATTTCAGATAAGCGCCAACGGCGACATTACATCAATCGGAAGTCTTGAATTCAACAACCAAAATTACTACCAGTTCGAGGTGGCCTACACATCTTCAAGCGGACAACAATTAACAAATGAAATTTCACTACATATAACTGACACACTAAGTGCGACAACTTACTTGACTGCTGAAGAGACCGAAAGTCTGACCATTAATGCTGCTACGCTATCGAGCATAAACCATTATGCATCTCTCTCATCTGGCGGCAGTTATTCAATTGGTGGCTCTGATGCAGATAAATTTGATATTGATCTCTCCGGTAATGTTACTTCAAATACGGAACTCTTACTGGCGGAAAAAGCTAACTACTCATTCAATGTTTATTATGATGTTGGGGGAAGCCGCTTTACAGAAAAAGTTACTTTAAATTTAACTGAGGCCTTGCAGGCTTCCACTTCACTTTATGTTAACGAGTCAAACCAAGCTATAATAAACCGTGAAGCGCTTAAAAAACTCAACTCCTATGCGGCGGCAGATAATTATTTGGGACAATATAGACTGGGTTCAAACATTAATGACCCCAGTGATTACTCAGAGTTTTCTATCGCAAGTGATGGGACCATCACATCAAATGCTGCGGTCACTTTTGCAATAGAAAATAGATATGATTTTGATGTTATTTATACAGACAGCAACGGTATCGAATTCCAAGATAGCGTTGTATTAAATATCAATGACCCTACCTTACCGAAGGTTTCACTAACTGCTGAGGAAACTTCAGCGCTGTTAATTTCTGCAGCAAATTTTGCAAATTCAGCTCAGTTTTCCAGTACATACCCAAATGGTTCATTCCAACTATCCGGGACAGATGCAGCTAAGTTTGCAATCGACACAAACGGCAACGTAACTTCAAACCAAAGCTTAGCTCTGAGCAATAATGGAATTTACAATCCGGGTGAGGAATATAATTTCGACATCATTTATACCAGCGGCCAGAACACACAAACCGAGTCTGTTCAACTCCTGATAACAGAAGCTCTTCAAGCCACTTCCACACTAACCGCTAACGAAGCAAACAGCATCACCCTTGAAGCCGAACAAATGTCAAAAATTAATGCCTTTGCTCGGCGCGACCGTTTTAATGGTGTGTTTGCAATAAGCGCTACAGGAGTAGATTACAACCTTTTTTCGGTTGACCAGAATGGAACCATTACTTCGAATGGGCCACTCGACTTCACAACCAAGCCAACCTATAGCTTTGATCTAAATTACACGTCTTCGGATAACACTATTTTCACAGAAACAGTGAACCTAAACCTTCTCGACACCTTAACATCTAATGCAGAGATAACATCAGAAGAGACCCTCTCGCTAAACATTCCGGCCAGCACTTTCTCCAGCACAGCAACATATGCTGGGCTTAATACAGGAGGCACTTACAGCATAACGGGGACAGACGCGAATTATTTTTCTGTGGATGGGAATGGCGCAGTAACCTCTACGCAAAGTCTTTTGCAAATCAACAAGTCATCATTTGATTTCAATCTTGTCTATTCTGCATCTGGCGGGCGGCAACACACCGAATATGTAAATGTGGCAATAACAGAAGCGCTTCAGGGCACTTCAGACATGATTGCCGATGAGTCTGGACAGGTTAAGATATTTATAGACAGCCTAGTAAATTTGTCAGGATTTGCATCACGCGACGGCTCTCAAGGGAGCTATGCTATTTCTCAAATTGGGCCAGATTATTCAAAATTCTATATAAACAGCGACGGCAATATAATGTCAGTTGGCGCCCTAGATTTTAGTTCCCAAGCCACATACAGCTTTGATTTAATCTACACCGCGTCTGATGGCAGAAGATACACTGAAACAGTCAATCTATCTCTAAATGACACGTTAAACTCAACTGCCAACCTAACTGCCGTTGAGTCGCAATCATTAAATATTTCAGCCGCAACGCTCGCCAGTACGTCAACATATGCTGGATTGAACTCTGGCGGTAGTTACAGCTTAACTGGCAACGACGCCAGTAAATTTTCAATCGATAGCAGTGGCAACATCACATCAACACAAACATTACTGACATCTGAAAAATCACAATATCAATTTAATGTTATCTATAATGCTGGCATTGGAAAGCAACATATTGAAAATGTCACGCTGGACTTAATTGAAACTTTAAGCGGCAGTTCAACAATTACAGCTGTTGAATCAAACCAAATTAATATTGCAAATAGCGTGACAGAAAAAATTCACAGATTTGCAGAAAGAGATGGATTTAGCGGATCCTTCCGCATCAACAACTCAGGTAATGATTATGATAAGTTTACTGTTCTCAGCGACGGTACGATCCGATCCAACGGCTCTCTCGATTATTCAACTCAACAAAGTTACAGCTTTGACCTTATTTATACGGCTTCTGATAACAGACAGTTTGTTGAAACAATTACATTAAACTTAGCTGATACTTTGCTATCAATTGCACAGTTACAGGCTGAAGAAGCACAATTGATTACAATTGCAGCGGCTACATTAACAAGCACGGCAACCTATGCCGCGAACAATATGGGGGGAACCTACCGTCTGACAGGTGCGGATGCTGCTAAATTCCAAATTGATGCAAACGGCAACATAACTTCAACTCAAACACTCAGATCCTCTGTGCAAAATAGCTATAACTTCAATGTTGTTTATGACGTATCGGGTGGGCAAACCCATACTGAAACAATCAACTTTTCTTTAACCGAAGCACTACAATCTCAAGCTAACCTTTCTGCAGAGGAAGCTGATCAGGTTGTGATATCGGCTAATTCACTTCAGGCTATTCAAAATTTTGCAACACAAGATAGTTTTGGCGGTAATTTCAGAATTTCCAACAGTGGCGTTGACCATAGCTTGTTCACAATAAATCAGTTTGGTGACATTACCTCATTGGTTCCGCTGCGCTTTACAACCAAATCATCATATAATTTTGATGTCATTTACGACGCTGCAGATGGCCGACAGTTTGTTTCTGCCGTGACACTCAATTTAGCTGAGTCTTTATCTGCGAGTTCAAGCCTACAATCGGAGGAAACCGAAAACTTAACCATAAGCTCAAGCACTCTGCAAAGCACGGCAGCCTATGCTAACCGCAACCCTGGAGGAAATTACAGCATTACTGGTTTGGACGGCGCTAGTTTTAACATTGATGCAAATGGCAATGTAACTTCAAAAAAAGGGCTATATCTCGACACACAAGAGAACTACCAATTCACAGTGAAGTATCTTGCTCCATCCGGCTCTGTGCACAATGAGCTCATTTCTCTTGGTCTGGATAGAGCAAAACAGGGTGTGTCTTCTCTCTCCGCTATAGAAGCGAAAAGGGTTACTTTACCTGCCAGCAGTATGTCAATCATTCACAGTATTGCGGCTGCAGATAAATTCGAAGGACAGTTTAAGATATCGCCAACAGGGAGCGACTATAACTTATTTGCCATTTCAACAGACGGCTCAATTTCATCCAAGGGAAGCCTTGATTACTCTATCCAAGATAGTTACAGCTTTGACGTGATTTACACGTCAAAAAATGGAGCAAAATTTACCGATACCGTTAACCTAAGCGTGAATGATACCTTAACCTCTGCCGCTACCCTAAATGTTGAAGAGTCAGATCAAGTGGATCTACTTGCAAACCTATTCACTAGCACTCAATCATTTGCAGGGTTAGATGGTTTTGGCGGTACATTCCATATTACTGGTAAGGACGCAAAAAACTTCAATATAGATACATCAGGAAACGTTTCTTCAATTGTTCCATTACGCGAGGCAACGCACAAAACACAAAAATTCGATATCGTATATACTGCTAGTGACAACCGGCAGCATATTGAGTCTGTTACATTAACAATCGATCGTTTTCTGCAAGCTAGCAGCACCCTAGAGGCAAATGAAGGTCGAACCGTATCAGTCAATGCGCAAAGCCTCTCTCACCTTGATGACTTTGCAAGTGATGACAGCTACGAGGGTACATTCCAGCTGGGCACAAGAGGCTCGGATCATAATCTTTTTTCGATTAGCAAGAACGGCGTATTAAGGTCTAAATCTGGGCTAGATTACGACCACCAAAATCAATTTTCATTTGATATAATATATAATTCAGCTGACGGTGCTGAGTTTACCAATACTGTAGATCTTTCCATCAAAGACACGCTGACGGGAACATCTTCCATAAGTGTTGAGGAATCTACACAAGTAGCCATAGACCACCTTAATTTTACAAGTCTTATTGCCTATGCTGCAAAAGATGGCAATGCCGGAACATTCTCTATTGACCCAAAAAGCCAACATGGCAATTTATTTACAGTTAGTAGCGATGGAAGTCTCCTTGCAAACACTGAACTAAGCCTCGCAAAAACGCCGATCTTAAATTTGGCCGTCAAGTATAATGCTGTATCGATTCCAGATTTCACTGAAAATATAACTATTAATTTAACACCAACGACTTATGACACAACGCGGTCAACTCTCTCGGTGGCGGAAGCTAGTGAAGTCATTATTGTTCCAAATTTAAACCCATATCTCAAAGCATATGCTGAAGCAGACCAATATGCTGGTGAATTTCAGTTAAGCAATCTACCTGGGAGCAATAACAGCGATTTTTATCAATTCTCCATTGATGAGACAGGTAAAATCACTAGTAACG
>Ga0115557_1002124_pt1 | contig 13373 bp, 16 predicted proteins | sample COGITO_mtgs_1104_FD_87280 | JGI IMG/M metagenome (GOLD analysis project Ga0115557, IMG submission 87280) | Pelagic marine microbial communities from North Sea - COGITO_mtgs_110421 | ecosystem: Environmental > Aquatic > Marine > Epipelagic | place: Germany:Helgoland, sampling site Kabeltonne...
AAGTAGCAGCCCCCTTGGAGATACAGTTATGCGAAGTAGGAATAATTTGTAAGGGGCTTGAGGCAAGTCTAAGATTTCATTATAAGCAAATGGAAACGCGGAAACAGCCAAATAATTTGTGAAAGCAGCTTTTGCAACAACAAAAATCAACCTTGGTACTTGTGTGTATTATTAGTGCTGTACGGTATTCTCAACGACAGCGTCAGGGCGACCATTACTTTGAAAGAAATTTACATTTCAGGGTGTGTTTGTATTAGCAACGGCGTCCCAAAACTACGTGCAAGCAATAAACTTTCTCACCTGATTTTCTTCTTCAGCCTTTCCAGCATTCCTTCAGTGACTGTGCCGGATTTGATAGATTCGTAGAGGTTACCGAACCTGACCATTTCATTCTTTCCCTTCACCTTGTCATACCTTCTGACAAAGATCCCATCCCCATCAGTGTATACTCCCGGCCTGAGGCGATGCTCCCTCAGTCCACTCCCCCCCCCATTGGACCGGAAGACATGGTTCAAGGCATTAAAACCCCACATATTGGTGAGGCGCCTCTCACGGACAGCATACACCTTCGAAATTAGGGGCTTACCGGTCGAAGGGTCCACCTTTCCGCTGTTGAGATATTTCACGTAGATATCAAGCTTCTTGTCTAGCAGAAGATCACGGAGGATGGCTGCGCGGTTTGGGGTTATTATCCGGACATCAAACGTTTCGGGGGGCGATCCGGCACGTTTCCTCTTAAACCATCGCAGCCCTGCCAGCCCTTTCGCTTTTAAGTCGCTTTCAGGATCATTATCAACAACGCCGACATACTGGTAGGGAGAAGGCTTTCCCCTCACACGCTTCTCGCCCCCCGTGGAAAGACTCACTCGTTTTTTGGGGAATGAAAGTGACGATAGTGGGGAGGAAAAACGCACTGTGCCGTAGGCTGGGTTTAGTGGACTGGAGGACACCAGGGAGGCGAGGATCAGGAGAGGGAGAATGCTCAGAGTAAAATGCATTGGAGCAACCAAGGCGTAAATTTTAACAAATGATGTGAACGAAAGGTAGGTAGCTTGGAGTAGAGATGATCTGGGAGGGTGATAAGTCGTGTGGGAGTAGGAAACTTGCAAGAGAAAATAAGATACGAGGGTTTATGTTTTGACGTGCTTTTCTCTTATACATTTCCGTTTTTTAGCGTTAAAACCGAAACGTCCAAGATCGACATTATTTGGGGGTGTCATTTTGTAAAGAAATTATCGTCGAATTGTAAATATTAACTCCTGAACCACACCTCATAGAGCCGTGCTGCCCTTTTTGTTTGCCTGCATTGTGTGCCATGTCAACCTACGGCACGTATGGAAATCAATACCGAAAGCAGGAGACGTATTATTGCCCCATTTGCAATGTATGGATGTCGAACAACTCGCAGGTGCGTGCATTGCACGAAAATGGTTTCAAGCACAAGGAGAAGATGAGAGAAAGGGCGGAGGCAAAGAGAGAGTCTGCGGGTGTGGAGATGAAGAAGGAGAAGGAACTGATGGCGGAGATGCGGAAGATTGAAGAGGATGCCAGGAAAGCCATGGGAATGGAAACCGGTGGGTTTGGGGGTGTTGGAGGGGGTGTGGTTGGAGGAAAAAATAGTTTGGTTCGGTGTCGGGTTGACGCGAATGCCGAAAAGGAGGAGTGGCGAATGCGGAAAGAAAAGAGGGCGGATGATGCTGAGCTTGAAAAGAGGGGAAAGAAGCGATCGATGAACAACGTCGATGACGTGGAGAGATATAGGAAAATGATGAGATATGGTGACGGATATGGTGGTAGTGGTAGGGGTGGGGAAGCAGGCGATTTTGAAGGGAAAGCAGAGATTCAAAACGAAGATGTCGAAGCCCATTACACTATCGATGGGATCACTTATCTCGATGCGGAGATATTTAGTCCCTTGGTTACCACTGACAAGGCAGTAGAATACTACTTGAAACTTGAAAGTAAAAATAAACACAGCGAAAAGGAGGCAAGCGAAGAAGAAGAAGGCCAGTGGATCAACGCCATTATCAGTCGCGTCACAGACACGAATGTTGCCAACACAGAATTGAGCATTCGCTCCTTTGACTTGAGCTACCTCTCTGGCGATGATGAAGTAGAGGTGAAGGGCGCGAAAGCTGAGGAAATTCGGCTGGTCGTAGGTGGGGACGAATCTTGGAGCACGCTTAGGGTGGCAGAGCTCAACTTGAGGGGTGGCGAGGAGTTGAAGGAGATCGAGGTGGGGCAGAGAGACGGGGGGGTTGACGAGGATACGGGTTTGGGGGGGTGGGAAACGACGGAAATAAGAACAGTTACAGTCGAGAGAGCTGAAAGAGAGGAGAAAGAGGTGCGTTTGGCGCGCATTCGGCGCGCGTAGTAGGCAGATTTTTCGTGCTCTGCTGTTATGTATCGTGGACGACCTATGCCGCTTGTCCGTTTCTGGTAAATTTTTCCACTATCACGCTAATAACACCCCTACTTACTTGTGCAGCGGGAGGAGAATGTCAAGAGAAACGCCGAAGAAATGGAGACCAAGAGGAAGCGAGATGATGAAGCAAAGCGGATGGAAGAGCGGAAACACGCCAACGCAGACGATTCTGCTCTCGGTAGTTATGACGTTTGGGGGACAAAGGGCTACAAGGGGGTCGACGTGTCAAAAGATATGGTCACAATGAGCGATTTTGGGAACTCACTGGCAAAGGACGGAGAAAAGGTTGGTTTCAAAAAAGGGAAGGGGAAAAAGAAGCGTGGAAATGCCAATAAGCGATCTGCAACAGAAGATGACGAATGAATAAGTGGGGATAAAAAAATAGAAGCTAGTTTTCGTTTTTGGTGTCCCACGCGAAAAACGCGAAAAACGCAAAAAAACGCGAAAAAAAAGACACAAAACAAATCAAAATCTTTAATCAATTACTTTCCGATAGCCTCCAACTTCTCATAATGCTGCTTGGTCAGACTATACAGCAGCACTCCGAGTATTCCAATGGTGGATCCGACAGCAGTTGTCGTGGACACCTGCGTTTGGAAAACCAGAACGCTTGCAACAATGATGAAAACCCGCTTCATCGTGTTCCCGACGGCCAGAGTAACTGGATGCACGTTGTTGAGAGCCAAGTACATGACCTCGTTGTTCAAGTAATGGAAAAGACCGCTGAAAACAATTGACTTGAAGAGAGCAAGGGTTGAGCCGTCGGAAGCAGACACGGCGTCGTCCCACATAGAGGTGAGGGGAGCGGGAGAGAAGAATAGCTCCAAGAGTACGAGCGGGAGAGCAAATTTGAAGGCCTCAATTGTCACCAGCCCGTAGAGATTCGGGGCAGAGATGTTGGACGACGTCAAAATCATCTTGCTGAAAACGGCCCTGCACGCAAACACAGCGTTGCTCCCCAGGGCGGTCACAAATCCAAGCCACGTGAAGCTCAAGTCCTTCAAACAAGCTATCCCGACGCCGCTAACAACCGGGATAAGGGTTGAGTAGACAACCGGGTTCATCAACTTCTTGAAAACAACAGCAGACACGCCAGCAGAGAAAAATGGCTCCAGGGCCTTGACAATGTGCGTAAAGGAAATGGAACCAGCATTCATAGATACCATCGAAAATATTTGGCCCAGGCCATGGTACATCCCCACAGACCTCACAGCCGAGTCGCCGTGGAACTTCGCATCAGGCCTACTGCGAATATTTGTCATCCAAGAGAAATACACATAGATGGAACCCACAAGCAGCTGGATCGTCCCCAACGTCACAGGCAGCGGGAGACGATTCATCAGCTTCTTGTTCACGATATTGTAGTAAACATTCAGTGCGTACCAAAGACCAAAGTAGAACGGAGTCTTCAGCGATAGAACAAAGTGGTATGGACAGAACCCCTTCTTTTGGGGGGGGGCTCCACCACCTCGAGGAGGGATGACGACGACATCTACATTCAGCTCAGGGGAGAGGTGGGGAGCCACCCGGTGCGCAACCACTGAGTCTTTTGGCTCCGTCCATCTTTTCCATCTTGCCGATCCAATCGTGTTCGAGTCAAGGGGAGAAGGGCTAAACTGGGTCGCACCCAGAAGGGGAACGATGATAAGGAGACAAGCACAAGCACGCATTACAAAAGTGGATGAGGTTACCGCGTGGCCGATCTGGGGTGATCACGTGTCTGGGGGGACTGTTGGAGTGCGGGTTGGTTTCGTTATCCGTTATCTCTGGTATCTTTTTATTTCGGCCGGCAAGGCGCCGAGGGCGAATAACCAACTCCTGCTAGAAATTAAAACCGCAAAACAACTACAACATGGCACTAGCGTCACCTAAAGTTCTTGTCTCCGTGTTCAATGAGGCACAATGCCCAGGCTGTATCGACTTTAGCAAGACGCAACTCAACGCTGTAATGACAAGGATCCCTGAGATTGTCTCCCTCTCCATCTTCCCCTTCGGAAATGCTAATGAAACTGTGAACGAAGACGACGGGAGCTACTCGTTCGACTGTCAACACGGATACAACGAGTGCGTGTCCAACATGTATGAGGCCTGCGCACAATCTCACTTTCCAGCAATTGACTCAACCACGCACCAACCCGCGTGGTACCCCTTCTTCCACTGCATAGAGTCCAGCGATCTTGCAACTGATCGAATCCCCCTCCCATACAACTTTAGCATGGTTCAGGAGTGCGCAAGGTCGGCAAATATCAACTACGATGTGCTCAAAGAGTGTGTAGGGGAGTCGCCTGAGGTGGGGGATCCTAATGACGGAAATTTGATTATGCACGAAGTTAGTGAAGCAACGACCCGCTCCGGAAACACCTTCTGCCCATGGGTCGTCGTGGAGGGATACGGTGTATTGACAGAAGATCAGATCGACAACGGGGACGATCTCGTTAAGATCATCTGCGACACATACGAGGGCACAGCAAAACCGGGTGGTTGCTATTAAACAGTAGAGAGGGGACCCCCCTGTTAGAAATAGAGAGGGGACGGGTCGGTCGGCTCGGCGATAATAATGTAACAATAACCACACACCCCCGTTAGATAATAATAATAACCCCCTGTTAGATATTAACGCGTTTTATTTAGACATGTTGTTAACTTGACTTACCTTAGTCGATGTTAGTAATAATGTAACAATAACCACACACCCCCCTGTTAGATAACGCGTTTTATTTGCAAAAAATTTTAATCGAATTCGTTTTACTCAAATACACTTTTGTAATACAATTTTCCTTTATAATATTTTTTTAATATAAATTATAATTATTTAGAATCAATAATTTTAAAAAAATTTTACCAAATATATTATAATTTTATACATTTTTAAAAATAAAGTTTATTATCAAAAATAATAATTTAAAGCTAAAGATTTATTTAAAAATATTTAATTCAAAATAATTATAATATATATATATAATATATTATTAAAAGAAATTGTACGTCAGAAATGTATTTAAGTAGACGAAATGTCAATTTTTGTACAAAATCAGTTTTTTGCCAATAAATAGCGTTAGCACAGATTATCTGACATGTGTGTGTGTGTTTATTGTCTATTTTATATTACTAAAGCTAAGGAAATTTAACAACATGCCTAGATCACAACGTTGTCTGCTCTGTTGTTGTGGCGGCGAGCGTAAAGCCCCTCCTTTGGATGGCAACCTCATTTCTCTCAAGTGCAACTTATTTTATCCTCTGTGTGAGAGAGTCACATGGTTATTTGGATGGGTTTACCTGCCGCTTGCTCCATCCCATTGATTTGAATACCAATCTGTCAAATCGTATCTTTTTTTTGTTTTTTATCTACTGTTCAATTCTAACGCTCTCAACCTCTCCTCAAGCTGGACCTTCTCTCTTTTGAGCTTGGCAATCTCTTCTTCGCTGACTTCGGGGGCTTGGCCAATTGTCCTTCTCCCCCCGCTAGCCTGACTTCCACCCCCGCCCCCGCCCCTCTTTTTCTTCATTGCTTTTCGCCTCTCGTTCCACTCCTTCCTGCGCTGACTTTTGTAAGTTTCCACGAGCACCTCTCCCTCGCTCTCTTCAACGGGCACATTTTCCGCAAAATTCTTGGAGATATCTGTCCTTAACACGTTCCCGTGTCCGACATTGTCTAGGTCTGGTTCGCTGTCGTCGTACGCTCTCCGCAGGTAGTGGTGAGGACGTCCGTTCTCCCCGAGTCTTTGGGGGGAGTGTGAGTGTTGTGACTGTGGGGTGGATGGGTTATCATAGAGGTGTATGTTTTCTCTTAGTCCGTGCGGTGAGCTCATCCCATGGGGTGAATGTAAGGACTGCGGCGACGTCGCGCAATTGGCGGGACTGCGATTGAAGTTGCTGGGGGTTTGATCAAAGGAGAGGGTGTGAGTTAGTGAGGAATGGTCAAAGATTGTTGGTAGTATTCCTGTACTTGTACTTGAGCCTGCCTCCTCGACGCTCACCTTCTCGTCCGCTGAGACCTTGGCGTCGATGCGTTGCTGTTACTTGCCCTCGGTGAGGAGAACTGGCTGTCACCGCCCTTGCTTCCCCTTCCATCCCCGACATTCAGGCCCCCCACCAGCCCTTCCCTGGGACTGACACCAACATCGACACTGATATTGAAGATGTTTTGTTTTGGAGTGCTAAAGATTTCCCCCTCCTCTTGTCGGTTATTCTCCAGCTGGTCGAGGTAGCCCCACTTACTCTCTCCCGTCTGTTCGTTGAAGATATAAGCGTTTCCTCCTTCATCGTGGAACTGTGTCCAGCTGCGAGCGGGTGGGAAAGAGTCAGTAAAGTGCCAATTTGCATCGTTTTTGCCAGAGTTCACTGGTCCCAGCAACGGAGTGAGCGTTTCCCTTACCTACTGTTGAAAATATCAGTCATTGTCAAATTTACACCCTTCTCCTGGGGTCCGTGCTCGCAGTCCCTCCCGTACTCTGCCAGTAATTCGCACACCTCCCCGTGACCCATCAAGGTAGCTATGTCATTGGCTGTGCAACCCCCGGTGTTTTCGATGCTGCAGTCTGCTGCAGTCTGCAGCAAAGCTCTGACCCCCTCCACCCACCCCGACCGCGCAGCGGCCATGAGTGCCGTGTCACCCGCCAAACTGTCCACCTCATCAATAATATCGCTGGCACCAGAATCAAGCAAAAACAGGAGACACTCTGTCCTTCTGTTGCTATCTCCACTCGTTAGCCCCCCCGCTTCCACTGTGCAGACGTAATGCAGGGGGGTTCTCTTTGCCATATCGTAGCAGCAGCAATGTCCCCCCTGTTCAACGATTTCCCGCAATATTTCAACCTCTCCCATACCACTCGCAACGTGAACGCAGCTGCTTCCTGTGACAGTCATGTGGGGTGTGAAGATTGATGTTAGCATTGATTTGCAGATGCGCGGAAATTATAGTACGGGAGACTGGTGTGTTACGAAGCTACTGAGACTGGTGTGTTTCGAAGCTACTAAGCTACCAAGCTTCTGAGCTACTAAGCTATTACAGCAGCCGAAAAAATACGCGTTTTTTTCCCAGCTCGCCAATTCGCTCCTCACAACTTCTTACCTCCTATTCCTCGCTGTTCGAGGCTGGCCTGCGGATAACAATTGAGCAGGTGCCTGACGCACAGAAGATTTTTACTAGCTACAGCAACGAATAGTGGGGCTTCTCCGGCCCCGTTGGCTTCGTCCAAACCGATGCTCTTGTTGCTCACCAAAAAATCGAGCACCCTATGAGAATTATTCTTGCAGCACAGATGGAGGAGATTTGTTCGATTGCCATCCATCACCGTTTTCAGCTTGGTAAGCACACGTCCATTTCGGATTGCCAGGGATCTAAAGTTGTCAATATCATCGCTGATTGCATAGTTGGCGAGGGCAGCGCAGGTTTCATCGCTAGTGTGGAGAGGGAGGGTAAGATTTTGACGGCGGACAAAAAAGATCACAGTAAAAAATACTCACCTCAATGGGTCTCTATGATACCCAACAACTTCACCAGTACGCACTCCACGGGACCCCCCCTCCCCCCCCTCCCCCCCTCTCCCCGGACCGGGACCAACTCCAAATTCAAAGACCTTTTTGTTCAGAGACTTTACCCATTTGCCAGCACTTTCACCAGAATCTGCCCTCAACACTAGCATCTGTCCGTCCCATCCGATAATTGTGAAGCACTCAATCTTGTTGTCCTCGTTTCCGCCGCCTTCTTCCCCAACTCCGAAAAAGATACGCCTTATTCCTGTAAACTTAAGTCCTCCCCTAATCGGACTTCCCTTAATTTTCGTCTCTCTCCACCTGAGTTCACCCCCGCCAACAATCTCAAAGAAGCTCTTTCTGGCCTCCTTCCCGTAAATACGGACAGCATCGTCGACGTCAATGTCATCTCCTCGAGGAAGGTACCACAAGTAGCCAGCTTTTACCGTCTCATCCGAGGAATTAAATGTCATGCAACTCTCGCGGCCAACATCGTTAATTAAAATTGGAACAGACAACGGAGGACACTCGCTGTGAATCGTGTTAGGAAGGGGGGTGAGGAGGGGAGGGCGGGAATTTCGCTCGGGCCGCGTCGTTCAACTAACAAGCAACCTGCTCACCTCCACTTGATCAAATCCAAAACGTCGTCGGGCCCATTCTTAAGAAGCAAGTCAAAGTTTTCAATCGCATGGCCCAGAACGTCTGCAAAATCCATCAGGGTTGCGTTGAACTCGGACCAATATCTCGAAACAAGCTTAAACAAGAAAACGTAGACGTCGTTGTAGCTGGTAGTATTCCTAAACAACCTCCAGTAGTTTCTGTGGCAGCTGTCATGGTCAAAGTTGTTCTTGGTCAAGTCGAAGATGTTGGCGAGATTGTAAGTTATGTTTATGCCCACAGTGGCGAAGGGGAACTTGTCTCTCTTCACAACTCCTCCATTTTTTCCAGCCTTCACCTCCACAGACGTAGCGACGCTCGTCTCAATTAGCTCCCGGCAAACATCATTGTACGTCTCAGCAAAGTACACCAACTGCATCAAGGACAAATTCCCTCCAGCACGCAAATCATTAAGCGGATTTGGTGATTGAAAACCCAAGGTAAGGTAAATAGGGTGAATTGGCTGGAAGTCCTTCACATACTTGTCATCTGGGTAGATGACGAGAGCATTCCACAGACGCTTCAGGAGAGCCAGGGTCTCAGTGTTTTCATCTGCCGTGGGGTTTGGGTTTGTCTGGGTAAGAATATTGTGAGACAACTCATTGATCACAGCCAGCTCAGAGTTGGTAGGAATACGGGTTGTAGTCTGGTTTGCTCCCATCAGGGGGCTATAGGAATCGGGGGAAATATGGGGTGGATTGGGGAAGGAATTGAAATGCCGAAGAATTGGGGGGGGTTTTTTGTTCGAGTTTTCCAACTGCTTTATTCTCAACAGATTCCCCCTCGACCACAATAATTATCGTCCCACCGGACAATCAATACGATGAACTTCCCAGATTTCCGAAATGGCTGAGTTTCTTGTACTTTGGGCTGTAAGACTAGCCCAATCCTCGCGAGAGCATCACCAAAAATCGCAATCAGCAACTTTTAGGAAAGTATAATAGCAGAAAGGGGGTGGGTTTAAAATCATCTAAGTTTCGAACCTACAATACTTCCAGAGCTTCCTCGATCTCCATCCATCTCTCTTCGACCTCCCCAAGTTTCTCTTTCAAAGCATTCACGCCCTTCTCCAGCTCCGCAAGCTCGCTCCAGCCCATGCCCTCGTTGGCCGCCTTCTCGTACTTCGACGATGCCGTTTCGATTTCCTTCCCCATTTTGGTCATCCTCTCGTCGAGTTTCTTCCTCTCCCTCTCCATGTTAATTCGTTCCTTCATGGTGTTAGCCTTCTTGACTTCCTTTGCGTCTCCCCCCCCGACAGCCCCCTTCCCGTCCTTCTTGTCCTTCTTGTGCTTCTTGTCCTTCTTCCCCCCCCCCTCTTACCAGCCTCGGCCTCCAGCTCCCTCTTTGCCATGTACTCGCCAATGTTCCCCTCGAAGCACTTGACAACCCCTCCTCCCTCAAACGCGAAAATCGTCGATACAGATTTGGATAAAAAGTAGACGTCGTGGGATACGACTACGACCACCCCCTCGAAGTTTTCTATGAGGTCCTCCACCACACCCATTGTCGTAATATCAAGATCGTTGGAGGGCTCGTCGAGGAGGAGCACATTGGGGTTCGTCGCTATGACCTGTAAAAACTGCAGCCTCCTCCTCTCTCCCCCGCTCAGCCTACTTATCGGTGTCTGGAACCTGGCTTTCTCAAAGTTGAGGTCCTTCAATAAATTTAGAGGCGTCCGGCCTGCCTCCCCACCTCCAGCCCCGTTCTCCACTTCTCGCTTCACAAACTCAAAGAGCGTCATGTCTTCGTCCCCCTCCTGGATCTGAAGTCCCCGCTGATCAAACATTCCAATCTTGACCGTCTCCCCCTTCTTTATCACGCCCTCAAAGTCCGCCTCCCCCGTGATGCACCGCAGCAACGTGCTCTTACCCTCTCCGTTCTTCCCCACGATCGCCACTCGGTCGTTCTTACCGAAAGTATAGCTCAGATCGTCAATCAAGACGCGCTCCCCAATTTTAGCAGTCAGTCCCTTGAGCTCTACCACGTCGCTTCCCAGTCTCCTCCCCTCCCCGCGTTTGAACTCCACTTTACCCCTACTCCCTTGCACCTCCCTCCTCCTTCCCACCTCCCCATTCAACTTCTCAAAGTCTTTCTCCCTCGCCCTCTGCTTGGTCTCCCTAGCCTGGGGCTGCCTCCGAATCCACTCCAGCTCCCCTCGAAGCTTGTTCTTCAGGCTGCGCAAAACCTTGGTGTCCCTCTCTATCCTAGTAGCCTTCTCATTCAAGTAATATCCGAAAGCCCCCCCGCCGACGCTGTCGGACCTGCCGCCCTGGAACTTGTACCGATAGAGCTCGCCCATCTCCAGCTCCATAACCTCGTCGGCCAGCGTATCCAGGAAGTCCCTGTCATGAGTGACGCAAAGCACAGCCGTGTCGCCGAGGGTGCGCTTATCGAGCACGTTCTTGAGGTACGATATGCCCTCGATGTCGAGGTGATTCGTAGGCTCGTCCAATACAAGAAGGTCGGCATTCTCGATGATGCCGCGAGCTGCGATGAAATGAAATGAAACGAAAATGAAGTGAACGCGTGAGATGAGATGAGATGAGATGAGATGAGATGGGGGAGTCAAGTGAATTGAAGAGGTTGCAGCAGTGCGGCAACACTTTTCGCTTCTCCTCCATTCTCACCTAAGCTGGCCCTCTTCCTCTCACCCCCGCTAAGAGCCTCGAGCTTCTCCCCGATCAAAGCCCCCAAACCAAGCTCTTCAATTACCCTCTCCCCAAGTCGGAGGGTTTCCCACGCCCCCATCTTATCCATGTCGTCCGTGTCAATGTCAATGTCAATGTCAATGTCAATGTCAGTCTCAGTCTCAGTCTCAGTCTCAGTCTCAGTCTCAGTCTCAGTCTCAGTCTCAGTCTCAGTCTCACCCCCCTCAAGCTGAGCGGCACGATAACGACGACAAGCCTCCCCTATTGCGCCCCCCCCCCCATAAACCTCGTCGAGCACCGTAACAACGGCCGGATCCGCCACGGGCTCTTGCGGAACGTACGTTATCTTCGTGTTCCTGGGACTCTCTAAACCCGCAGAGGTAGGATCACAGAGGGAACGGAGGAGGGTGGATTTTCCACAGCCGTTGTCTCCTACGAGGAACACACGATCACCCTTGGAAATGGAGAAGGACACATCTCTGTATTGGTAGGTTTGGGAGTCGTAGGTGTGGGAAAGGGAGGTGGCTACCAAAACTTGGCTTGATGTTGTTGTTGTTGGGGTGGAGAAGAGCTGTGGGAAAAAAGAAGAAGAGGGGATTAGCTTAAGCTGAATGGATTGATTGTCAAGGGATTCAAGGTACTAATTTTACTACTGATACTGGTACTAATTTTACGTACCTGAATTCCTTTGGGGGAGCATCGTCTAGAGTGGAAATCGCGAGTTTGTCGTGGGTGATGATGATGTCGGGCCATTTGGGTCTTGTAGGAGGTACTAACGGGAAGTATTATCTGAAACAGAATGACATATATGACGACATAAAATGCGCTTAGAGTGGATATCATTTCTATGGCGGCGATGCGATTCACCTCAGGGCTCAGGGGGCAAACAGAACGTGTTGCTGGAAGGAAGAATTCACTGAGCGAGAAAAGGTAGATCTTAGACGCAAGAGAGTCGATAATAAGCGGAGGTGGACTTCTCGTAAGCCGCTGGGTGGTTGGTTTTGTTTCCAAACGGATCAGAACTATTTGAGATGTTAGCCAAAATCTGGAAAAGTGAAATCGCTGCTGCAGGTGCAAGTTTAAAACTATACGTAAGTCAATTATTACCAAGAATATCTGGATATAGCTCAATATTGAAAGGTTATTGTCACGCTCATTTTCATAAGGGCTTAATTTGGAGGTTACCACGATGGCTCCACCTGCGATTCTCATTCCCACAGAAAGCTGCGTGCTACTGCCAGGCTGTATTAGCCCCAACACACCACCAGTTAAGAGCAACCGGAAGACAGACGAACGATACAGAGGCAGGAGAAAGGGTGTGGGCTGTTCACTTGAAAGTCTCTTTTTAAAGGAACCGTCTTTTTTTTATACTCATATCTTGGTTCGAAATAAATAATTACCCCTCACGAAAGAACATCTGCTGTTTCATTGTTTGCTTCACTATCAACAATATCTTCATCCACAAAATGCACTATGTCCCAGTTCCCCCTCATGATCCGCTTTGAGCCCTGAAGCCACCACATCCAAACAGGCACACCTACGCCAAGGACTAACAACAAAGCGTGGTACTGGTACACCTCCTTGCACACGAGACCTTCCACATCATCTGCACAGTTTGCTTTCCAAATGGCGCATGTAGTGACTGCCATCAGGAGAAATACCAAGGCACAAACAAAGAGGGAGCGCCTTCTTGGCACCAGGTTCAACAGGTTATCTACTGCGCCGTGGAAGTAACTCACAATCGAAAGAGTAAACAGCGTAAAGACAAATGCTGTGTGGTGAATATCTTCTCGAGGAATTTCACCGAGACGGCTCGTCAGCAAAGTGGCACTCCCCAACGCCAGATTCCTAGACCCAGAACCAAAATTCTCTTCACGAGCACCCAAGAAACTCAGAGACAACAGCCCACGGCTCAGCAGAAAAACAGTATCGGAAGCATAAGTCAGCGTAAGGGTCGAAGTTATTGGGGTAATCAAACGGAGCAGGAAGCTCAGATAAACTATCTGGATCATAGCATGTATTGTTGTTGTTGTTGTTGTTGTTGTTGGTGGTGGTGGTGTTGTTGGTGTTGTTGGTGTTGGTGGTGGTGGTGGTGGTGTTGGTGGTGATGGTGCTGCTGTCTTGACCAAACGCGTTCTCCGTGACTCATTATTTTTCTTCACAGGGAA
>Ga0115557_1002129_pt1 | contig 13345 bp, 6 predicted proteins | sample COGITO_mtgs_1104_FD_87280 | JGI IMG/M metagenome (GOLD analysis project Ga0115557, IMG submission 87280) | Pelagic marine microbial communities from North Sea - COGITO_mtgs_110421 | ecosystem: Environmental > Aquatic > Marine > Epipelagic | place: Germany:Helgoland, sampling site Kabeltonne...
CCCCCCCTCCCCCTCTCCCTCCCCCTCCCCCGGGAGCCCTCCAACTCGGCAAAGTCTGGGAAGAATGCATCTCTTTTCAGCATGCTGAAAAAGACTCCCAAGGCAGCGGCGTCTTCGTCCAATGGCAACGGCAATGGCAACGGCAACGGCAAGAAGAAGAGCCTCCCCTCCAATAAGAAACCTGCCGGTTCCAAGACTATCACCGGCGCCGCTCGCGCTGGTTCAAAGGGTCAGTATAAGGGAGGCGAGGGTCTCGCTGTTCTTGCCGATCCCCAGGACATGTTTGACGACATGGTTCCCAAAGTGAACGATCGCCTTCGCGACATTGCCTCAAAGCTTAAGGGACGTCCACTCCGGATTGCGACGATGTGCTCCGGTACGGAGTCTCCTGTGCTTGCCCTCGATATGATCACCCGCGCGTTTGAGACTATAAACGCTGACTCCAAAAGTCACTCGAAGTTTGCGGTGGAGCACGTCTTCAGCTGTGAGATAGAGCCCTACAAGCAGGCCTACATCGAGCGCAACTTTTCTCCTCCCCTTCTCTTTCGCGACATCCGTGAGCTCGGAAACAAGCAGGCGCACACTGCTTACGGGGGCCTATCGGAGGTTCCTGGTGGCTGTGACATTCTCGTGGCAGGGACAAGCTGCGTGGACTTCTCCACTCTCAATAACAGCCGGAAAGGGATCGACGGGACTGGGGAGTCCGCCCAGACCTTTAGGGGCATGATGGACTGGGTCAAGCGCACCCGGCCGCCATGCGTCATCCTCGAGAATGTGTTCGGCGCTCCCTTTGATAAGTTCGTCGAGTATTTTGAGGGACCTGATGTCGGGTACCACTGCAATTACATCAAGCTGGACACAAAGGATTTTTACATCCCCCACACCCGCCAACGCGGGTATGTTTTCGCCGTCCGAGGCGACCGCACAAAGCATAGCGTCGTGGACAAGTGGGTTAAAACCGTAGAGAGTTTGAAGCGCCCGGCCGCGGGGGGGTTGGACCATTTCATGTTCCGCTCTGATGACCCCCGAGTTGTCCGGGGCCGCAAGCGAATGACTGACGGCTTGGGTAAGGATGATGAAGGAAAGTCGTCGGGACGTTCTGACTGGGGCAAGTGCCAGCTTCGCCATGCTTCCTCCCGCGCGGAAGAAAACCTCGGCGAGAAACGCATCATCACAGGCTGGAGCGACGCCACCTCCTCAATCAACCTCCCCCCTCACATGTGGTCCGAGTGGATGTCAAGGCAGGTCTCCCGAATCCACGACCTCACGGACATCAACACGCTCCGCCTTGCCTCTGTTGGGATCGACCAGACTTTCAAGACTATGGTCTGGAACCTCTCTCAAAATTGTGATCGTGACACCATGGGAAAACTGGGCCTCTCCCCTTGCATCACACCAACCGGTGTCCCATTTGTCACCTCCCGCGGAGGACCCCTTGTCGGCGAGGAGCTTCTCCTCCTCCAGGGTATCCCCGCTCAAGACTTGATCCTCACCCGTGAGACTGAGGCTAATCTCAAGGACCTAGCCGGGAACGCCATGACCACCACCGTCGTTGGCGCTTGCATCCTCGCTGCCATATGTTGCACTGACGTACAGTCACCGGATGGTGGTAAGACTGGCGGAATGCTGCCTGAGGGAGAGCAAGATGAAGTCAAAGATCGCGTCATGGAGGCTAGGAAGAAGGAGAATTCGGACGATGCACCTGAGGCTCTCGTTCCCCGCAGCCTCACTGCCGCCAGCGCCACCGCAGACAAGGTCAACATCTCCTCTAACCATGGTCAGTACACCTCGTCCCCCCTCAACCTGAATGAACCCACACTTGAAGTCAATGAGGGCAGCAAGTCCAAGTCCCTTGCTGACTTCCTGAAGCTCGGCGTCTCCACCCGCCGACTTTGTCACAGCGAGTCGAACGGTCAGACGCTGACAGAAGCGGAATCCAAGGACTACGTCAAGTGCCGTCTTTGCGGAATTACTGGTCGAGCTTCTGTCTTGAAGCCGTCAAGCGAAGCCGGAGCCGGTTCCGGTGGCGGCGCGTGCAAGTTCGAAGAGCATGACTATGTTCCTTTCTCATTGGAAACTATCGACGGTACGTCTCCTTCTGCTTTCCGCTCCATGCTGGTGGACGCGCTTCCCATGAGTGTGACGGTGAAAGGCCTCTTTGACTCTCTCCCAGGGTCTCCTCCTGACAGCGTTAGTTGCGACCAATCGACATACGACGAGTGGAAGGCAGTTGTCACGGGGGCTCTCACAGAAACCGAGTTTTTGTTCACGTCTATCGTTCGAACCACCTTTTGGACCGTAAAATACGCTTCACCAACTGGGGCTCACTTAACCCTAACTCTCAATGGGGAAAGTGACTCGCACTGGATCATCACTGTCGATGCGCCTGCTGGTAAAAAGAAGAAGCAAATTGATTTTGGAGGCACGCGGCCCATCGCCAAACTATCCTTGGATACATCCTGCACTTCTTCTTCCGGGAATGACCTGCTTACTGCTGGCGTCTGGAAAATTTGCTATCCCACGACGAAGGAGAAGAACTCGTCGGGCATAACTGTCTCCATCACTGGCGAGGGTAGCAAAGTTGAGTCCTGGCAGTCTCGTCTGGGCCTTAAGGAAACTATCGGCAAGGGAGTACATGGCGGTTGCTGCCTTGTCTCCCGCACACGCTATCCCTCCCTCAACATTACTGTCAACGACCCGAACGACAGTACGGGGTCTCTTGATGGGACGTACAAGCTTCTTCCCCTGTGCGGGACTGCGAACGGTAGCCTCCACCTTAACGAAGAGAAAGGCGTGGCTTTTTTCTTGGAGAGCGGCCGAGTGACGATTCCAGAGGAGGACAACATGGTGTTCTGCAAGTGGGCGCCTGCCGATTCGATCACATCTGGGGTGTGCAGCCGACTAGACTACGGCGAGGTTCGCAACATTGAGCTGATGATCACAGAAAAGAAGAAGGAGACTGGCTGGCGCCCGGAAGACGTCGATGGCAACACAGTCGTGTCTGCCCAGCGTGTTGGTAAGTGCTCCTCACTACACTGTCGAATAAAGTTGGTCATACAAAATTAAATTTACTAACTCTCCGTTTTCCGTTTTATTTGCTTTTCAGGCACGTGGATTGAGGTCAATTCTGCTGCCATAGTGCCAAATTCGGCCACGGTTCCCTCGACGACTGTCCCCTCTTCCCTCTCTGTCCCCCTCAAGGAGGGCGCCTGGAATGCCCCTCCCCTGATCACGAGAGTCGAGCTGCCGATTAAGGTCGGGGAGGGTAGCGTATGGAACGAAGTCTCTCGCATTTGCGATAGCGGAGACGGTGTTTGCGCCGAGCTTAATCTCCAGAAGAGCAGGAAGATCTTAGAGGAACTCAAGTGGCTTACTTCCAAGCTCACCATCCCCAAACCTCTGCAAAGCTGGAACAAGCTATCTTTTTCCGGAGATCCGTCTGGACCTGAAAACCAGCAGTGCGCACCCCGCGTCCCCCCTATTCAGTGGGTCCCCGTTGAGAAGATTGTTGGCAAAGGTTCCAAGATGACAATCAGCAAGAAAGTCACCTACACCCCAATGGAAGATGTTGTTCTCGCCTCCGACTACGAGCGGAAGGTGAAGCGCCGCCCCGGTGGTTTCAAGGTTCAGCTCGCTACAGATCTCGCAACCAATAAGGGTATAATCGACATCGCCAGTAACCCCGTTTCGCTCGCCTCTCGGGCCCGTCGTTTGCTAGTCCAGAACGAAGACCAGTATGATTGCCCCAATGACACGAACGATCCCTGGCAGTTTGATTTCAGAATTGTTGAGCATGATGACAACGACTCTGATGAAAATCAGCTCTCGTTCAATGCAATGACTCTTACCTCCAACAAGAACGATCCCTCTGCGGAGCAACCACCTAATTTCAAAAAATTCCCTCTTCGCAAAGAGCAGTTGCGATCCTTGCACTGGATGCTCGCTCAGGAGAACGATAAGGAGGCCGCTCCTTTTTACGAAGAGGAAGTGGCTGAATCGGTTCTCCCCTCTGTTGGTGGTGTCGGATCTGGTGGCTGGCGTGCAGAGGCTCGCGTGTGCCGCCCAAAGCAGTGTTTGGGCGGGATTGTGGCTGACCAGGTCGGATACGGGAAAACTGCGATTACTCTAGGGCTGATCGACAGCGCTCCAAAAGTGAATGGTAAGGCCCCCTTGCCCTCGCCTCGTGTTCAACGTACTACGCTTGCCACCAAGGCCACCCTCGTTATCATTCCACAACACCTCGGTGGACAGTGGCCCAAGGAAGTCAAGAAGTTCTGTGGCAACAGCAAGCGAGTGGTCGAGCTCCGCACCTTCCTCGACTTTAACAAGGTCACTGCCGAAGATATCCAGAAAGCGGACATCGTGATCGTTAATTTCACTGTTATGCAGTCTGACAAGTATAGTGAGCGTTTGATGCGTCTAGGCGGCTGTGACAAAGGTGGTCTTCCTAACAGCAAAAAGGTGAGAGAAGAGATAAATCAGATAAATCAGATAAATCAGACCAAGGAGAAAAGTCAGCCGTGATTGTCGCGATGCATTCATTCCCGCACAACTCAATTTACGTTAACACAATTAACACAATTCAATGTCTCGCTTTTCTGTCACAGGGTGGGCGTCACTTTGACCACATCTACCACGAGTCCATCAGGGGTCTCGAGAAACGCATCGAGACGCTCAAGAAGGACCGCTACCAGGCGCTCCTGGATATTGAACAGGACGCGCTCGACCACAAGCAGCGAGAAGACGACGCTGCTAATCGCGGTGATGGGGTACGCCAGTTGGGCAAGAAGGCCGTTTACAAGACCGTTGACGAGAGCCTCACCAAGAAGGTGGATGCTGAGGTTGAGGCCAGCAAGAAACGAAAGGTCAGCGAAAGCACAACGTCCAAAAAAGCTCCCAAAAAGAAAGTCGCGTCTACACCGGCAGCCGAGGAGATTGTAGTTGACGCTGCCGAAACGGTCACTGACGATTTCAAGCCGAGAGAGGGCGCTTCTTTCACAGTTCGGACTGTTGTCGATGGCACGACATTTGGTGAGGTCCTGGAGACGGAGAACTACCCATCGAGGGAGTTTGGCGACGCAAAGTTCAGGGCTCGCCAGAGCAATGCAGCCGACCCTGACAGCGTTGAAGTTCAAATTTGGTGCTCCAATACCCTCAAGAAAAGTGAATTTCCTTTGATGAAGAAGGGCAAGGCTGTGAAAAGCAAATCTCCCAAGGCTGTGAAAAGCAAATCTCCCCAACGCCCTGCAGTATCCCCAGAACCAATGGATGTTGACTTTGACGACGATGAGAAGTCCGACTATCGGAAATATGACTTTCCGAAAGATGGGGTTAACAGCAAACTAGCTAAGCAGGACCGCGATCCTTGGGGGCTTTCGACAAAGGAGGTGCAGAAATCTCTCAAGAAGATCAAATGCCCTCCCCTTGAAATGTTCCACTGGGAGCGCATCGTCGTGGACGAATTTCAGTACATTATCGACGGTGGAAACGGAGATCGTAGCCGCGTAAAGAGCATCGTGCTGGGCCTAAAGTCTACTTACAGGTGGGGCCTCTCCGGCACGCCTCCCCACGAGAACTTTGCGGACATAAAGATGCTCGCGAACCTCCTAGGGGTGTACCTGGGCATAAATGAGAGCATGCACAACAAGAAAAAGGGCCGTGGTTCATCTGCTGCAGGTGACGAACGTACTCAGCTGGAGAAATTCAACGCCATGATGGATGTTAAGTCTGTGCATTGGCATCAGAACCGTCACAAGCATGCGCAAAAGTTTGTGGACCAATTTTTACGCCAAAACATTGCCGAGATCGATGAGATTCCGCTGGAGAATCACGTCATCAGGATCGATCTCCCGCCTGCGGAAAAGGCTATCTACAGCGAGCTCGAGAGCCACCTCAAGTCCCTGGAGATGGACAAGAACAAGGGTCGAGTTAGCAAGAAGAACTCCACGGGAGACAAGGCAAAACGGATGCAGGAGGTCCTTGAGGAATCCGCTGATGCCGAGGAGGCCTTGTTGAAGCGCTGTGCCCACTTTGACCTGACGGGTGAGAGCGAATCCGCCCTTGGTGCTTGCGAAAAGATCATCCTTCGCAGGCAGCAGCAGTTTGATGACTGTGTGGTCGATTTGCGGAAGAATTTGGAGGCCGCCTTCACTCATCGCTTGAATATCTGCAAATACGACGTGAATTGGCAAGGAGCGGCAGAAACCACCGGAATGGAGGTTGCCGACATGCTGGAGAAATTTGTTCGCCGCGTCGCCGAGAAGAAGGGAGTGATTGGGTTCACTGACGACGAAATTAACCAAAGGTTGAGCGAGGTAGTCGAACTTGCATTTGCGGACAGCGAAGCTAACCCGGACCGCTTGCATGCTCCGTTTCTTCTCTGCCAGTTTGATGATAAGAATCTGAAGTGCGACGATGAAGTCATAGGGCTGTCTATGAAGGCTCGAAGTGCTGCCCAGGCCGCTTTGGAAAAGAGTGAGTACGACGCGAACAACCAGAGAACGTAGCGAGCGGTTTTGTACCGAGGCGAGGAATGTATCTCAGATTGCGCTGTCAAAGTGATTTTGGTGTAAACTTAACTTTATTGAGTAGCTCGTCAAGTGCTTTTGAAACAAACCTAACACGCACGCACACACACGAACACACACGAAAACGCTTTCTTTCTTGCAGAAGCCGACTTTGACCGAGACTTCTGGATTTACAAGATGAAATATGCTCTTCGCGAACACTCTCACGTCTTGAACCATCTCGTGAAAGAGATGGCTGGCCGAATGCGCTCACTGCGTTACTTTAAGTGGGTCCGCGACCTGACAGACCCCAACAAAACTCTCACATGCGATTCGTTCACCAACCCGCGTGGCCAGAAATCCATCTGTAAGTGTGCTGATGGCAAGTTGACTGCCAAGGACGCTGGAGTTCTTTCCAGTTGTGGCCACGTCGGATGCTTGAGTTGCATGAAGAGCTGTGCTGCACGGGAGGAATGCATCAATGGATGCTGCACAGTAGCAGTGAGCAACAACGACGTTGTCTCCGCAACTACCTTGATCAACAACGAGAACAAGGACGGCGGAAAGTGGGGCGCAAAGCTTACTGCGATTGTCGACAAGGTCAAGAGTCTCGTTGACAACGACGACCGTGTCATCATTTTCGTCCAGTTCAAGGACTTGAAGGCAAAAGTCTCAGAAGCTTTGAGCAGCAAGGGAGTCAAGAACGTGATGGTGCAGGGCACGTTCAGCCAGCAAATCAAGAGTCTCGATTTCATGCAGAAGGATAATCTCAGTCCTGGCGATCCACGAGTCCTCCTGCTGACTATGGACGACGAGAGCAGCTCGGGAATTAATCTGACAAACGCCAACCATGCTCTCTTTGTTCACCCATTGCTTGCGGCAGGGAAGCAGCAGTACAATGCTTACGAAACCCAGGCAATCGGTCGAATCCAGCGATATGGGCAAAAGAAGACTTGTCACGTATGGCGTTACATCTGTAATGGAACAATTGATGATGAAATCTACTCTCAATTTGGTGCCGAGAACGACAACTGAAAAGGATGAAGGGGGGGGGAATTGTTCAGAATTTTAATGATTGAATTTGAATTAAGTTGATGAGAACGTTTGATGGGACGCGAGTGACGTAATTCATATCGTTTTCTTAGAATTAATGCAAAAAAGGACAATTTCTCGGGAACATCAAGAAAAATCACGAGAACGAGTTGGTAACTCTCCTCCCAGGTCATATTTTCTTTCCTGCGTTTTCCTTGGCTTGGGGGCTCGTTTTGTGCTTTCGCCGAACTAAGCCGATACTTTAGTGACTTCAAATACCATGAGTGAGGCTTCTTCAGAGGACCTCATTTTTATCCATGATAACCCCATCTCCTCTGACTCTCGGCTCCGGTCTGCTACTGCACCTTCCCTGCACAGTCCCTCCAGGCAGTATGAGTACATTAGTCATCTTCGTTCTTCCCGTGAAGAAGAAAATGCCACCAACAACTCTTCTTACACGAGTGGGGTGAGCGCGAAAGACATGAAGGATTCACTCAGGAAGGGAAATCATGGCTCATCTCGCACCTTGAGCCGGACGAAATCCTCTCCGATTTCTAAACCCACTCTTTACGTAAAGAATAAACATTTGCAACAGAATGCCCTGCACTCGTTGCAGAGTGAGTATAGGAAAAAGGTGAATAACATGAATTCCTTCAATGAGCAGTATAGCATGCTGAAAAAAAGTGAAGAAAGTGTCAAGGCTATAAATTACTTTCATGCTAGTAGAGGCGCCCATCAGCACCAGCACAATGAATTTCGCAACGAGGAAGGACAAGAAAAACGTCTGAACAGCAACGATTATAATAATAATAAATTTCACCATCACAACAACCCCAATGATCAACTCGCCCAACTCCAACAGCAACTGGCGCATGAGCGATCTGAGCGGTACCGTTTGGAAGAAAGGGTTCGTAGCTTACAGGACCGTAACGACGATCTGATTGAGAAGATTAGGAGAACTGATTATGTCGTCAGAAATCGCCTCTCTCCCGATGACATTTCTATCAACGACAGAGGAAAGAAGCAATTTGGTGGTTTCTCGTTCCTAAAGTCGATCCCCCTTCTCCAATCCCTCAGTGAAGCGCAACTTTCGAAACTTTCGGGAAGTCTTGAGACTCGACAGTACGAAGACGGAGAGATGATAATCCGTCAGGGCGACGCCGGTTACTCTTTCTTCGTTATTGAAAATGGTGAGGTGGTGGTGACGATTCAGGAGAAGTCATTTGCACCCAATAACAAGTCTTCAAGACAACTGAATAGTAAGAATAATCGAGATTCTGTGACGCTTATGACTCTGGGCCCGGGAGATTATTTTGGCGAGCGCGCTCTGCTGACTGATGAACCCCGGGCAGCGACCTGTACTGCCTCTGGAGGTGTTCTTTGTCAGGTTCTTGATCGGGAAGCTTTCAATGACGCGCTTAGCGACGTGCAGGACCTGCTCGGTGACCGACTGCAGAATTACGAACATGACTTGCAGGAGTCATCCGTACAGGGCCTTGAGCTCTATGTGAGGCAATACACAGAGGCACTTGAAGCGAAGGCAAAGGACGAGGAGTTCATCAAGGAGAACGGTGTCGACATTGAGGGGAACGAAGTAAGCGATTCCAACTCTGACGATATCTCGAGTCCTTCCAGGGCTCAGTTCCTCCTAAATATGCTCGAGTACTTTTGTCCGGAGACTCCTGTGGACAAGGTTTTGTCCCATGTCAAGCGAGATTTGAAAAAGTGGTTTGAGAACAGCTGTGTTGTTTTCTACTTGAGCACGAACGGAAGCAATTTAACGGAGATCTGCAACGAAAGCGGTACCGCAAATTTTCCGGAAGGAGTCGCCCTTGCGAAACAGGTTCTACGGGCGAAGAAAAGTCTCTTTGACATCAGCAGAGACAATGGAGAATTCAAAATTCCGCGGACGATCATCGGGTCTCCCGTCTTTGGTCCCAACCAGAATATCACGGGAGTGTTGCTGGTTGCGAAAAAGTCGCACATGGCCCCCTTCCAGAGTTCTGATAGCGAGCTTTTGGGTGTGGTAGGTGAAAAACTCGGTGAACTCTTCGAAACAAAAATTGACAACACCCTCTGCATAGCCGGGAACGGGAAGGAGCAAGATATAAGCACTTGCGAGAGCGAGCTTAATGTCGTCGTGTATTCTGTCACGAGAATAGCATCTAAGCAGGCCAAGAAGACCGGCAAAAAGCAAGAGGACGACAACATACTGAAGAACGAAGCCAATCTAGTGGACAATTTACGAGAGTCTCTTGCCATGACTAACAAGCAAGCAATGGATGCAGTCGGTCTTGGAAAGACCAGCGACGTTGACGAAAACGATGTGGACATTTTTAAGAAGGGGCGTGTGCCCAAAGATGGGGAGTCAATCTTCGTCCGTGTAAGCGTATTGCATGGTTGCGAACCAATCGTTAAGCCGTGGATAAGCGGTCACCACAAGGCGTGTGGAGGCCCGCTCAGGGACATCGTGACAGGTTTGGAAGGAAGTGAAAGTGATAGCGACGACGATAGAACCTCTAAAATTCCTCTATCGAAGTCAGCTGTGACTAGTAGCGACGCCGATGACATAAAACACGAGTTCATCAAGGCCGCACGCCAATCAATGCATCACGACGGACAGAATACACGACGCTTCAGCCGCAACTACGATGACCCCAGCTTACTTTCGTCCAATTTTGATATGGATAAGGGGCAGTTGAATATAAGTATGCGAAATCTTCCCCTAGCTTCGCGGCTCCTTATTACAGTCCATAACAGCAAGCTATCTGGATGTATCGGCCATTGTGTTGTTCCACTTTTCAGCGAGGACAAAATCCTTAATAGCAAAAAGATGAAGATTCAGTGTGTGAATTTTGCCCCCTTGGGTGATATGTTTCTCAGGAACCCAAAGAGTGTTGGTAGCGACACCGATATGACTGTAGAGATCGAGGTTGGGAGGGAGACCTTGCTTGCAGGAAAAGAGAGTATGAAAATAAAGCGGGAGCGGCAATCGGCAACTAGCAGTTCGCTTTTTGTCGACGGCAAGGAGAATGAAATTGCGTTCCGTTACATTCAAGATGAGGACAATAGTAGCATCAGCTATAGCAGCAACGAAAGTGTGGGCGGAGGTAGGAGCAGCCACAGCAACAGCAACAGCAACAGCAACAGCAACAGCAACAGCAACAGCAACAGCAACAGCAACAGCAACAGCAACAGCAACGACAACAACGGCGCCTCCGTGGAGTACTCAGTTGATCTGCCAGAGAATCTTCGCGACGTTTTGCAGCAGGACCTGCTACACCAGTTAAACAAAAGCGAAAAAACGTTGATATGGATGTATAGGAAGGAATTGGTTGGTTACTCCCAAACGCTTCCAAAATTTTTGCAAGCCGTTGACTGGGCTAAGCGAAGTAATTCTGAGGAAGCGGAAGCGTTGATCGCATCGTGGGCTCAGTTCAATAACCCGCTAGACTACCTCCAGTTGCTGGACGTCCACTTTGCTTGCCCCGCCGTCCGCGCATTCGCTGTCAAGAAACTGAATAAGATGACAGACGAGCAGCTCTCAGACGTCATGCTCCAGCTTGTACAGGTGCTAAAGTTTGAGCCGCACTACGACACGAGCTTGTGCAGGTTTTTGCTCCGCAGAGCTTTGCTGAGCCCGTTTATCTGCGGGCATACTCTGTTCTGGATGCTCCGAAGTGAGAGCTTCGTGGCCGACCCGCGGCAACACTGTCGTGTTTTGCTTGAGCTCTACTTACGGAACTGCGGGCAACACAGAGTCAGTTTGGGGCACCAGATGTTCATCATCCACAAATTAGAGGAGGTCTCGCAATTAATTAAAATAACTGATGCCAAGGATAGGAAGGAGGTCTTGAGGAAGGAACTTTCCATGATTGTCTTTCCGAAGTCATTCCAACTCCCTCTTGACCCCTACAAAACCTGCAAGGGCATAAACGTGGACAAGTGTAGAGTCATGACTAGCAAAAAACTGCCCTTGTGGCTCACATTTTTGCGCGAGGACGCCGATGAGAAACCCTTCGTAGTGTTGTATAAAAGCGGTGACGATCTACGACAAGATCAGCTCACACTGCAGGTCCTTCGGATTATGGACAGGCTGTGGAAAGATAACGGACGTGATATGAACCTTAGTCCATATCGCTGCTGCGCGACTGGTTTAGAACAGGGGATGCTTGAGGTCGTTCAGGACAGCAATACTATCGCCGGGATTGTTTGTGATAGTGTCACCAACATGAGCGGCATCAGCGGAAAGATCAAGGCAAGTAATGAAACTTTTGTCGGCGGCGGAGCGATACTACGGTGGCTCGAGAAACACAACAGGAACAGTGACGGCCAGTATCATCGAAACCCGATTATGAGGATGGGAGCGGGGGGGGGGGACAAGATAAAAAAATTGGCCGTGAGGGAGTTTTACCAACCTGTTCAGAAGAGGGTCGGCAGCAGACAAAGAGATCCCGCGCAAAAGGTCGAGTTCATCAATCCAATGAAGCAAGGGAGCAAAATGGTAGATGCCTTGGACAACTTTACGAGCAGCAGCGCGGGATATTGTGTGGCAACCTACGTTCTGGGCATCGGCGACAGGCACAATGATAACATTATGTGCACGAAGAATGGAAAGCTATTTCACATTGATTTTGGGCACTTTTTGGGGAACTTCAAGAGTAAGTTTGGCATTAAGCGGGAGAAGGCCCCCTTCGTCTTCACGCCACAGATGAGCAAGGCCCTAGGGGGACGACGCAAAGGGGAGCGTTTCCGAAAATTCGAGGATCTGTGCTGCGAGAGCTTCAACATCCTGAGGGAAAACAGTAGTCTCTTCTTCGTCTTGTTTAGCCTGATGATTGGATGCGGGATTCCGGAGCTTAAGGAACTGAACGACCTCATATGGTTAAGAGATACGCTGAATGTCAGGGAGGGTGAGGATGAGGCCGAGGAAAGGTTCCGAAAGATGATTGTGGAGTCGCTCAATTGTTGGACCACAAGGTTCATGCATGCTGTGCACATTGTGAAAAACGCTTGAGTGTAATTAATAACTGTGGCAACTAGGTGTGTAAATGTGCGTTACTTTTTTTGCTACTGAAACTTTCTTTTGGTGCTAATCTGTTCGGATTTTAGTCTAGTCGTTCAGTCGTTTGTTTCCCCCCGCCCTGTTGCCCTGTGTGCTGGCTCAGAACCCTACTTCCAAAAATGCGAGCCGCTGCAGAATAATTTTAGCAGAAGCTCTCCGTCGCCCTTCCTCCCCAGAACCCTCCAGAGAACCCTCCAGAGAACCCTCCAGAGAACCCCCCGCTGAATTAGCTATATTCGTCAGAGCATCGTCGAGCTTCCCATCGCCAAGCTCCCCTCTGGTCAACCTGTCGTAAAAGCTTTTTTCGGTCATCGTAACTTTTCCTTCCCTCAGCCCCCTTTGCAACGCCAGTGCAAGCGCTAATTCAAGCTCCGGCCAAGTTGCGTCCTTCAAAAAGGAAACCCGCGCAGACCGCTCGTTACAGCGACGACGCAAAAGGAGCGCTGCCTCGTGAGCGTCACCCTGAGCGTAGCCCCAATTGAATGATGGAGAACCCCACGGATTGCCTGAAATCGTTGATGTTGTTGCTGCCGATGGTACCGGTGCTGGTGGCGTTGAAGGTGCCGACGTTGACGATGACGATGACGATGAAGATGACGATGAAGATGAAGATGAAGATGACGATGACGATGGTGTCAGGGGGAGCACAAAGATGCCCTCGCTTGCGGACTCAGAAACTCTATAAACCCTAGCTACCCTAGAAGACTTGTCAATCGTAGCAGTTCTGGCAAGATTCTGCACA
>Ga0115557_1002132_pt1 | contig 13340 bp, 7 predicted proteins | sample COGITO_mtgs_1104_FD_87280 | JGI IMG/M metagenome (GOLD analysis project Ga0115557, IMG submission 87280) | Pelagic marine microbial communities from North Sea - COGITO_mtgs_110421 | ecosystem: Environmental > Aquatic > Marine > Epipelagic | place: Germany:Helgoland, sampling site Kabeltonne...
GTTTGTGGAATTTTACCCCGTCTCCAGGTATTCTGTTATATACGTGTTCTTTCTTTCTCTCTCTTTGTTTACTGCGCGTTTGTTGCGATGATGATGATGATGTCTTGGTGTTGGGGACGTTCGTCTCTCGCGTTTGAATTTTTGAAACGATGATGTGAAAACGATGTGCGATTTCTCGTCCTCCTTCTCGCGCGTCGTCTCTCTCTCTCTCGAAAACGAGACTACTCTCAAAGCGGTTCCGTTTTTGTGCCTCTCTCTTGTGCTCTCTCTAAAAACGTGTACTGATGTCTTCTTTTTCATCTTTAACTACGCGCATCAAAACGCATCTTTTCATCGAACAACAACAAAACAGGATGGACGAAACCGGAGGTTGAAAATTTAGTCATCGTTTTGAAAAAATTCGGCGTCGGGAAGTGGGTCCAAATCGTCGACTCCGGCGCCTTACCGGGGAAACAAATCCAACAGTTGAACGGGCAAACGCAACGATTACTCGGGAAACAATCCTTGGCGGAATATACCGGGTTACAGTTAGACGTGTTCGCGGTGAAGCAAGCGAACGATCAGTTGGTTGGGGAAACCGTGGTGAGGAAAAATGGGTTGATTACCAACCAAGGCGGGAAGATGTCGAAGGAGGAGTTAAAGGCGAAGCGAGAGGAAAACGTGCGTTTATTCGGGTTAACTCCGGAACAAATCGAAGCGATTGAAATTCCAAAACCAGTGAGAGACGCCGGTTTAGGCGCGGCGGCGTACATGGGGAAGAATCATAACAAAGGCGGCGTGAATGGCGGGTTGGGACCGACGAAGCGCGTCGTGAACGTGGACGAAGTGAAAGTAGAGGAGTTGTCCAGCAATGAAAAGGTGGAGGTGTTGAAGCAGTTGAGGAAAAGGTTGTTGGCGGTGAGGATGGCGAATACTGCCGCGAGTGAGAACAGCAAACCCGGCGAGACGACGACAGCAATGAAGACATCGACGACAACAACAACAACAACAACGACAATAAAGAACGCAAACGCTACGGTGAAGGACGTGACCAACGTCGTCGCGAACGAGGCGAAGAAAACAGCAGGGGTCGCCGCGGGGAAGAGAGCCGCGGTGGCGAAGAAACCAGCCGCGAAAAAGACGAAGAAATCGAAAAAGAGTAAAAACGACGACGACGACGATAACGAGGACGATAACAGCCCAAGCGCCGAAGGGCCGGTAGAGATGCTCGTGAACATGGGGTTCACGAAGAAAATGGCAAAGGACGCGATCAAAGAGACGGGAGGTGATATTTCCGCCGCCACCGAGTGGTTGTTCGCGAACACGTAAATCGTTCCAGCGTTTTAAAAAACTAACAACTAAATATACGGACTATAAACTAAACTTACGAAACGAACGCGACGCGACTAAACTCACAAACCGAACTTGTCCGGCTTTCTCGCGCCGCTCTTGAACGTCCCATTTTTCGGTTTTTCGTTTTCCGGCTTCAACCATTTATTCGTTCTGCAACAAAAGTACAACTTGGTCTTCGGATCGTAATACTGCATCTTCGACGCGTCGAAGTAATACCCGCTTTTGCCGTCGTATTGCCAAGATGTCGTCGGCGTCGTCGAACCGGCGGATTGTTGCAATAGCGAACCGACCAAGTTTGTCGCCCCAGTTGGTTCGATTTTAGCAACCGTCTTCTCTTCCTCGCCTTCTTCTTTACTCTCTTCCTTCTCCTTTTCCTTCTCTTCTCTTTTCCTCTTTTTCCTTTCCCTCTTCTCTTCCTCCCCCTTGTCTCTCTCTTCCTCCAACTTTTCCAATTTCATCAACTTCTCCGACTTCTCTCTCGTCGTCTTCTCTCTCAACTTCCTCTCCAAATCCCCGCCGACGTTATGCATGGACACGTCTTGGACTTCGACCCCGCACATCGCGCATTTCCCTTGCTGAAACGCGCACGGTTGGCAAAACAGACCGGGTTGGTGGAGCGATTTTTTACACACTTGACACTGTTGAGAGCCGAGGACGTAGTTTTTGGAAGAGGATAAAGCTTTGTTTTCGTTGAGTTTCGTACTCGTAGTACCGCTGCTCTTCGCAGAGGCGTTGACTTTTTGCATCCACGGGTCCGGGGTGATCACCCGTTTCAGTTTCACCTCGCACTTCGCGCACACCATCTTTTGTGTTCAATGAAGAATTTCCCAAGAATATCTTCAGAGTGAGAAGCACAAACAGCGCTTCGGGGTCGAGAGTAGGAAACTGCGGGCAAAGCATGTCAAACGCGTCGTCGTCTCTCTCTCGACAGCACCGCGCCGCCTTTGTGCGCGCCAACGGACACAATCCGAAGACGAAAAGGAAGAGGAGTCGTCACCGAAAGACGACGACGCGAGAGAGATACGACGGGAGAAAAGATACGGGGAAAGAGGAGGAGGAGACAGGTGTGATGAGAAACGATGACGATGATGACGTTTCGAACGCGCAGAGGAGGATTTCGCGCTTTGAAACGAGCGTTGGTGGGAGTAGTGGCGGCGCGCTGTATTGTTTCGGGTTCCCAGAGTTTGCGAGCGCCAGAGAAGAAGCCAGAGGAGGAGAAGAGAAAATAGAATCGATTGGTCCGTCCTTGATATCGGACGTCTCGGAAGTGGACGCGTTTCGATTGGCGTCGGAGAATCCGGAATTGACGGCGGTGATCGCGTTAGCGTCTTTGATAATCATACCGAAGGCGATCGAGCAAATAGGAAAGAAGATAGTCTTACCGCTTGGCGCGATTTTGATTGCATACGGCGTCGTATCGCATCCGGAGAGCGCGGGGACCTTCGTCGCCGGCGCTTTGGGATGGGCGTACGAACACCCTTCGGCGATTGCATTCGTCGCGGTCGGGTTGTTAGCGTTACAGTTGAGTCCGTACATAATCATTGCGTTGTTACTGGCGTTAATTTTTAACATCAGTAACATCGTTCCGGACGAAATCAACCCTCTTTTACCGAAAGACGTGAAGGAGAACATTAGAGAGGTGAAAAAAGACGCGCAAATAGCCCGGGAAGCGCTCGCTCCCGTCGAGCGTTCTATCGGCGAACTCAAGACGTTCAAAAACGAAGTCCAAATGCAAAAAGAGCGCGCGCGCAAGAATCGTCTGGAAAGAGAAGAGAGAGAAAAGCGAGAGGAGAAAGAAGCTCGGGAGAAACCGATCAAAATCGCAGCGTTGAAGCAAAAAGCCGCCGAGGAAGCGAAAGCGAAAGCGAAGAAAGCGAAACCAAGATTTCAAAGCGACGAGAACGCTATTCGTAACTCTTCTTCTAATTCTTCTTCGCGCGATGATTTGGGAGACATCACGCGGTGCATGTCTTTGCCGACGCCCGATGCGAGGGTAAAATGCGTCGACGGGAACCAAGCGAAATATTATTAAAGCGCTTTTTGAGCAGCAGCAGCAGCATTCGTATTCACTCTTCGTAAATCTTATTAAGAAAGAAGTCCTAAGAAAATTAACGCAATTAATTCACACACACGCGCGCGCTTTTAAACGCGCAAAATCACCCGCACAAAGCGGTGTTGTTATTATTCGTGTAATAAAAGCACGATGCCCTCTTCTTTTTCCTCCTCGTGAGAAAAGAGCGTCTCGTTTCGTAAAGTTTGAGCGCTTTCATCGCAATCCAATTATGTGGACAGATCTCCTCTGAGAGTACGGAAAAAGGATGAAGCGCGATATCAATTCGAACGTATCGTCGGTGTTTTTCGCTTTGATGACCTTGTTCTTCTTGGCGGCGACGCTCTGTGTTTCGTCGGTGTTTTTACTGTCGTCGTGTGGACCGATTGGAAGCGACGCGATTGAGACCACGGGAGGAGTGAAAGAGAGTTTCGCGTCCGTCGACGGTGTGGATGATGATGAAATTGGAGCAGTTGGTGCTTCTTCTTTGTCTTCGTCGTCTCCTGAGAATAATAATAACAACGAACTTCCGTTCGTGTTACCGGACGGGGCGAAAACCACCCAAGACGTGTGGAAACCTCGGAATTTCAAACCGATATCGAGGAAGAAGTTTAAAGAGTTCAATTTGAACTTACACCCGTCGGTGTTACGTTTCGAGAAGGCGCAGGTTGGATGGCCGACGACGAAAAATTTAACCGTGAGTAACTTGGACGCGGAAAAGCCGTTGAGGGTGTATTTGATCACCAGCGATAGCGTGCAAGTGTACACGGAAGGGATTTCGTACGGGAGAACGAAGCACGAGGAGAGGGTGATGCAGCAGAACTTGCTCGTGGCGAGAGAGATGTTGGAGAACAGGAGAGGGGACATGGAGAAACACGACGAGAAGATTAGGTACGTGACGCAACGCATCGACGAGTTGAACGATAGGTTGATAGCCGCGAAAGAGAAGTTGGATAGAAAAGAGAGCGAGGACATGCTGGACGAAAATCGAAAAGAACACGAGAGTCTGAAACTGAGCGTGGCTAAAATGCAAAAGATGATTCGAGATACCGAAGCTGACGTCCAAAAGAGCGTGGATCGGTTGGAGGAAATCATGCAGGTTGACGGCGAGACGATGGAGGCATCGCGCTCGCCTTTACAAGGAAAGGATCCTATTTTCGTGATCCCGCCGTCAGGAAGCATCGAAGTGACTATCAGACACGCGCCCTTGCAAACTGGGAGAGGGAGAGGAACGTTAAGCGTACAAACGGACAGAGGGGACATCTTGATGCCGTTTACGTTTTTGACGAAACCAAACGATTTTCGCGTGCAAAAACTGAGCACGAAGCAAGTGTACGGCGTGCCACACGATTACGATTTAGGGTTGTTCAACCCGTTGTTAAGAGTGCTGAACGTTACGGACGTGTGGACGCGGTCTGAATTCATCAAGATTGACGTACCGTGGGTGAGTAGTAAAAGAGAAGAGGAAGAAGACTCTTCTTCGTCGTCAAAATCATCATCGCCATCATCATCATCATCATCATCATCATCATCATCATCATCACCAAATTCACAACCATCACTTTCACTTTCATCATCATCATTATCACCATCATCTGACGGCAACAACAAAGAAGATTCTGCCTCTTTTGGCTGGTCCATACAGCCGGGTACATTTTCTCGCCTCGCGAGAGTGACGCTCACCGCGCCGGTTAATCGAAACGGAGAAGTAAACGCACCTTCCAGCGGGTCCGTGCACAGCGTTCGCAGCACGAACACACATCAAGGCATCGTGTATGTCAAAACTACGGCATCTTCACAAGCTTTTGAGTTTCCAGTTAGCTTAGAAGGGGTTGATAACACCGTATTCACGCATCCAAACGAAATCGATTTCGGCACGATTATCGTGAGCGAGGATAATCGAAAACATGGTTCGAAAAAGCTGAAAGAGCGGCGATCTATTTACGTCACGAACGGCGACTTATGGCCGATTCGTATAACGAGCGTCTCTTCACCGACGTCTGATATACGTCCGCAGCTCGTCTCCGGTCGAGGAGTCACGGTGAAACCGGGCGAAACAGTCGAGGCGGCGAGAGTTTGGTACGACGTGAAAAGTCGCCGCACCGCCTCGGAGACTTTTGTGGCCGAACGTGTGACGTTGTCCGTTGAAAATAGTATTGGGAGGAGTTACAACCTCGAAATTCTTGTTCGAGCTTTAGTTTACGAGTCTGTTCCGTTCCGCCCGATCGATAAGTACGCGCTGACGTTTCCAAGTATTGAAATCCCGAACACGATCGAAGAAAGAGAACTCCTTTTGAAGGAGAGCAATCCTACTACCGAAAACGGAAAAGAAAGCAAGAAAAAGAAGAAGAAGAAGAATAAGGAGGAGGAAAAAGAAATGCCATTCAGTGGATTGAATCACCGTTTGAAGGAAAGAAACGTCACGTTTGAACACATCGGAAAGCAACCGCTGCGACTTTTGAATGTTGAACTTGCTCATATCAACGCTTCGAGAACAGCGGTTGTTAGATATCCGAAAGGCCGAAAAATAAGTTCAGGCGAGGTAATAACGTTCACGTTCATGGACAGAATGCCGGTTCCATCGTGGAAACTGAATAAAAAGGACGATGAAATTACAATAATAACAAATTTACTGAAGTTTCCAATGCGCATTGAACGCTACGATGCGCGTTTACGCTGCGTCAACGCGGATTCTAAAACGTCGTACAATCCGAAAGCGCCGCTAGAAGACATGCGCGAAGAGTACGAGAAGTCCGTCGAAGATACGGACGATGCCAGCAAAATTACAGTTGTTGCTGTAGAATCAACGTGTCAGCCAATATCTTTTGGTATAGTTGGACCCGGTTTCAATCGCACGCGCGTGATTACGCTCACAAATCCGCATTCGAAACCTTTAAAGATTGTTTCGACGTGGACGGATATGCCCGGCGCGAAAGTTGCTCGATTAACAACGTTCGACCCAGAATCTGCGCGCATATCTGGATGGAACGGCCAAGTCTTGTACGTGTTTGATAGGTCGCACGCGATAGAAGAGTACTATAAGGAAGACGAAGACTCCACGCACGATGCGCCGTGTCGCCCGAACAAGAAACGATTCTCGGACATGCCGGGCGGATGCCGCCAGGATTACGCGAGCAAGACACAGGTCGATGCTAATACGGAGAAGAAGGCAGATAAAAACAAATCAAAAGATGACAAAAGTGGAAAGACTGTGGAAGATAGAAATAGCTTCGCAGACGACGATTCCATCCTCGACGAATGGTCCCCTCTCGCGAATGAAGCGTGGAAGAGTGAGAAAAGCGTCGAGCACGAGCGATATGGGCGCCAAAAATACGCGAACGATGAATCTGAAAAATGGGCCGAAATCATTGCGGGTGATTTCGTGGTGCCAGCGCGTGGTCGCGCGATATTCCATTTAGCAGCCAATATCGGCGAAGATAACGAGTTCATCGAGAGAATGTCTGATTCGATGCGAGCAAACTACACTTTTGCCGTTCTCACGGATGATCGTTGGATGCAAGTACCAATCACGGCCTCTTTTAGTACCGGTACACTGCTTCCGGTAAACGACGTGGTGCGCGCTTCTGTATCGATGGGTAAGCGCCACGCGAGCGTCCCAATCGAAGTTATATCTACGCACAACATTCCGGTCATGACCAGGGTGAGTGTGTTGCAGCATTCTATGGATGGCAAGCGTGGAAGCCAGAAAGGCGTCATCGTTCGCCACAACGAGAATGACGGTTTAATCCAGCCGAACGTCGAAGAGCCGCAAATCAGCGCCTGGGTTAAACTCGACTTGTCGGAAATGCATCAAGAAATCTTCGGTGATGACGATCTGATGTTCGATACCACGATCAGCGAGGATTTTGAAGACGGTGAGGGAGGAGAAGATTACTTGGACGGTGAAAATGTTGATTCGATAGGAGCATCCGCTGCGGAATTGTTGCAGAAGAAGAAAGTTTTCGTATCTTCTCCACCCAGTAAAGCGGAAGCAAAAAAACTTAGATCTAGACTCGATAAAATTGCTTCGCTCGAGAAGAAAAATGCATTTCACATGAAGGCAACCGTAGTTGTATCGAACGAAGCTACCAGTCTCGGCGACGTCGACACCGTGGCAGTTTTAGTCAACTTACAAAGTCCGAGTATCATAGAATCGCTCGCTTCGAGGAGCGATGATACTGATGATGTGCAATACTATTCCCCATCATCGTTCACAGACTATGCGGATGATAAAGAGGAGGAAGAAGAGCGAGGAGGACTTGTTGCGAATTCAACGTCATCCACCTTCATCGATTTCGTTGCGGCCGGTCAGCGCTCGTCGAAATCAAAGATGCTTCGAGTTCGAAATCCCACGTCTAAAAAATTATGCTTCGATGCGGTACCGTACATGTTTCCTGGCGCTTCACACGCCGACACACCTGATTTAGCCGTCGGAAAGTTGCTCAAGCGCGGCGGTGGGATGTTTTCAAACTTACTCGCGAGCGTGACGTTTGGGGCGATTTCTAAATCTGCTCCGAAATTTGGTAGCGCTCGCGAGGGCGAGAATGCCTTCATCTTTGAAAGTGCGAACATCAACGGCAACGAGGGCGACAGTCTTATTTGCATTGAACCAAGTCAGACAAAATCGTTGGGAGGCATATACTTTGCGCCACCGAAAGCAGCAGGGAAAGGACATATTTTAAAATCTTCCGTCTGCGTGAGAAACTCTTTCACTTTGTTAGAGTGCGTAGACGTGGAAGGCGAAGTTTCTGAGGCGTATTCATTTGCAGCCGAAAAGGCAGAAAAAGAAGCCGCGAAGGCATCGCAAGCTCAGAAAAGACGCGAAAACAGTTTCACGACGAAAACTTACGCGTTTGTCGCGAGGATCTCGGCGAATATATCGTTGAACGTTTCTGGAACGCTCGAGACGATTACGTCGCCAAACTTTTTAGCGGTATTTTTTGCGGTATGTTTTGTCGTGACGGCGTGCCTTTTCGCGATATCGGTAATTAACCAGAAGAAGAGCGTTGCCGTTTTAAAGCCAGTAATCGTCGCTGAAACTAAAACAGAATCCTCGTCAGAGGTTCATGCTACTACGAACGTGACGGCAGATTCTCATGAGTTGCAAAAGAGTAAAGATGCCACCACCACGAAACTTCCAAGTCCGAGACTTTCGAATTTGAAGACATCAATCAAAGAGGTTCCGAAACCGTCTCCAACAGTTGCATCTGTTAATCCCGTGGGAGGCAAACCGTTGCCACCAAAAAAGGAGGTATCGAAACCTACTCTGCCGATAACCCCTAAAGCGCGCACCAAAGGGTCCTCTCCGCGGGCGAGTAAAAATGACGATGTTACGATTGAACGCGAATTATCCGGTTCCTCGTCGGCTTCGGCCACAGACGTCGCCTATGCATCGAAAAAGGATACATCTACTCACGCGGCAACGGTGGCGGCGGCGGCGACAAACACGGAAGCTGCCGGTAAAAAGCAAACAAACGTGAGAAAGCCGAGCTTGGACGCTAGCTTGGAGGAGGCAAAGCGCAACGCCGCCGCCGCTCTCTCGAGACCGGTAAGAATTGGAAATGCGAATAAATTGGTTGATTTGAATAATTACGTCGCCCCTAGAGCGATATCTACGACAAGAGAAACTTCCAAAAGAGACGATAGGAATGCGTCCGCTGATCCACCACGCAAATCCCTACTTCCGCCGTGGGGGAGGAAGCACGTTCCCGAAAGTAGCAGCAGTCGTGCAAACGACACAGCTTTCAACCAACAACAACGACAACAACAACAAGTGCCACCTGCCGCGTCTACGCATCGCGCGGAGCAAATGCAACAACAGCAACATCATCAACAACGTAATCCGTTATCTTCTGCTTCGGGATCTCCGAGGGGCTTCGCGCCTCCTGGTTTCGAGAACGCGCAAGGTATGTTCCAACACGTTCCCTCGTTCGGTGGATCGCCCATGCAGCAGCAGCAGCAGCAACAACAACAGCAACAAGCGATGCAGCAGCAGCAGCAGCAGCGGCAGCAGATATCCCAAGCGCCTTTGCTCACGCCCTCGCATTTATCCATGGCCACTCAGGAAGATCGATCGGCGTTTGATTTGTGGGGCGGCTTAGGCTTCGGGGCGATGACGAGCATCTTCTCGGATCAGTCCGATGCCACCACCGGGTCAAACAGAAACCAACAACTCGAGCGAACGCAAAGTGAAGGCGTCAAGGATGAAGACGAAGGTTTGAACTTCCACTTACCGGACATGGACTTTGACGAATTGGAGTAATTTAAAACGTACAACGGCACCGGTACTATGCGGTTCTAAAAATTGTAATACAAAGAGTCATTTGAAAATTTTGTTCTCTTGTTCACGCGAGCGCCGTCTGCCACTCCTTTATCAACTGCGCTTCAGACATCCCAAACTCTTTCAGGACTTCTCGCCACAATCCCTCTTCCTCTATTTCGCTCAAGCTGTTCGGCTCGCGCAACTCGCACGCAGAATCAAAGTAACTCCCAAACTTTCCTTTGGCCTCCTCGAACGCGTATTCGCTTTGCGCGCAATACACCGTCGCCCTCGCGCCTTCGTCGCACGTAAACAAAATCTGTCGCATCGTCGTTCGGTACAAAAACTGAATCAATTTCGGTAACGTTTTCACAACGTTCGTTATAATATTTCCAGGATGTAAACTCATCATTTTAATCGGCGCGTTCGACGGGTCCCTTCCATCCTTCGCGTTCGTATAAAACGCTTTACACACTTTCCTCTCTAACACCTTTGCGAATGCAATCTCTGCCATTTTGCTATTTGCGTACGCCTTCTTCGCGGAGAACCCAAACGATTTCTTTTGCATGTCATAATTCTTCGCAAATTCGTGCAACTTTGAACTCACAAACACAATCCGACTGTTCGATTGCCTCGCGGCGGTTTCGCACCCTTCCGTCGTCTTCGTTTCCAACATTTTACCTATCAACAGAAGCGAGAGTAAACTCGGCGCTAAAAAGTTCGTCCCGTGGTGCTGTTCGTACGCATCCTCCGTGAGCACGTATTTATTCGACATATCAAACACGCCGGCGTTGTTTATTAACACGTCCAATCGATCTTCGACATCTGTAAATGTTTTCGCGAACTCTCGAATCGATCGTAAACTGTTCAAATCGAGCTTCATGACGACGCAGTCGAGCTTCAATCTTGTGTTTTTGGAGGAGTATTTTTGTTGCCATTTCTTGACCATCGTCTCGCCTTTAGAGACCGTCCGACAGGCTAAAATCACTCTGTGACCTCTCAGAGCTAACGTCAACGCGGTCGTCTCGCCGATACCAGACGTTGGGCCGGTCACGATGATGGTTTGCTTCTTAAACGTCTTCTTGGATGATGATTTTTCTTCTTTCCCGTGGGGAAATGTGACCATTTCCAAAGACGTTTTCGGCAGGTGTTTGCATCGAAGTTTCTGGAAGAGAACGTCGGAAAGGACGGACATCCACGTCGGGATGAATGCATTCTTCGATGCGGAGGGGTGCGTCATTGCGGTATCTTTTTATTCTGTCTCGGAGCGCAGTGAAGAAGAGAGAAGCAGAGAGGAGGAGGGAGAAAAATAATGAAGCGAAAAGTTCTGGATTTTGTATTTTGAATGGTTTATTTATATGTATAACATTTTCAAAGACGACGACGATGATGCCGATGACAAGGACGACGAAAGCGTCGTTTCCTTGATGATGATTAAACGGCCATCTTCATTTCAATTTTCGGGCACGGGTCGTACCCGATGATCTCAAAATCTTCAAACTTGAACCCGTCGATATCCTTCACGTCTGGGTTGATTTTCAACTGCGGGAACGGTCTCGGTTCGTTTTTCAATTGCGTTTCCAACGGTTCGACGTGGTTGGCGTACACGTGCGCGTCGCCGAGCACGTGGACAAAATCTCCCGGTTTCAGGTCGCAGACTTGCGCGATCATGCATGTTAACAACGAGTAACTGGCAATGTTGAACGGGACGCCTAATCCCATGTCGCACGAGCGTTGGTACATTTGGCAACTCAACTCTCCGTTCGCGACGTAGAATTGACAGAACATGTGACACGGCGGCAACGCCATTTCTTTCAACGCGGCTGGGTTCCACGCGGTTAAAAGAATGCGTCGATCGTTTGGATTGTTTTTGATTTTGTGAATCACTTCGGCGAGTTGGTCGACGCCTTTACCGGCGTAGTCGGCGTGCATGTCGGTGTACTCGGCGTTGAAGTGTCTCCATTGGAAGCCGTAGACTGGGCCTAAATCGTTCACTTCGCGGTGGCTTAATCCGATGGAGTCCAAATACTCGCGACTTCCGTTTCCGTCCCAAATGCCGACGCCTTTTTCTTTCAACTCGTTCGCGTTCGTTGAACCCTTCACGAACCACAACAACTCTTCCGCCACGCCTCTCCAAAAAACACGTTTACTCGTCAACAACGGAAACGATCGTCTCAAGTCGTATCGCATGGAGCAACCAAATTTAGAAATAGTCCCGGTTCCAGTTCTGTCGCCTTTGACGTTCCCTTCATCGATTATTTCCCTAATCAACTCCAAATACTGCATCTCTTCGTGTTTTTGCTCCTTCAAAATCTTTGGCGGCAAGATTTTTTCAGCCTCCACTCGAAACTTCCCAGCCGGTCCATTTTGCGCGACGTACGTCAACGTCGTGTACGAACACTCGCCATCTTTCACCAGCTTTGAGCTCGAATACAATCGAAACTTTTCGCTATCCAACGGTAACGGGATGAACGCGTCGCAGGCAAAGTGTTCCTTCGGATCCTTCCCGGCGGGCGGTTTCACTTCGGTCAAATGCACCGCCTCGCACTGTTCAGACTTCAAAGCTTCCTCGTATACTTTTGCGCCGCCGATCACGAACACTTTCTCGATGATATCCTTGTACTCCCCAGTCGATAACGTTTCCAGCGCTTCCTCGATCGACGCTCTCGCGAGCACGCCTTCCGGCAAACACTTCGCGCCGCCCTCCGCGTCGTCCTCGCCGGGGCCACCGTTTTCTTTATTCGATTTCTCGTACACTCGCCCACTGGCGCTTAAAACCACGTTCAACCTCCCCGGTAACGGGCGAAACTTCTCCGGAATCGATTCCCAGGTTTTCCTTCCCATGATGACTGCGTTTTGCGTCATCGGTTTCGAGACGTCCGCGGTTAAAGATTTGAAATGTTTCATCTCTTTTGAAAGTTTCCACGGTAAAGTTTGGTTCTTTCCAATCCCCCCGAGTTCATCCGAGGCGACCACGACTTGAAACTTTTTCAAATCATCCTCTTTAGTAGGCGTCGCGTCCATCATCATCGCCGCTTTCTTATTAATGGTGGTCGGAGTAGTACTTCTCGTCCTTTGTTTAATGATTCGGAATTTCGTTCCAAATTTGTGGAGCAAAAAGCTGAATCCTCCTCGTATCGGCGTCGTCTTGACCGTCGTCTCGTTTTCCTTTTCAAAAGCAGCTTTGGTATTAACAAAACGCAGCAGCGGGAAGAACAAAACGCGAAGAAATTCTCTCTCTTTCTCTCGTCGTCGGATGAAGCGTTTAAACAACTCCGATGATAGAACTTTGTGCGATGGAATTTTTGAGAAAAATTTTGAATTTTGAAAGGACGACCTCTGAAACTCTTAAACCCTAATTTCCGAGACGACGCATTTCTCAGCCCTGCACCTTCATCACTTCGAGGGTGGTCGTCATTTAAAGGAGAGAAGTAAGAACGCGTTAGTACGCACAAGCAAAACAGCGCTCGAAAAAAGCAACAGGCTTTTCGTTTTTTAAATTCGTCTTATATAAGTGAGTAAAAAGAGAAAGAGAGAGAAACCCTCCTGTTTGTGGCCAGAGAATTACGCAAATGAGTTCTGGGGGCAATGGATCTTCTTTACCGCCGTTCGTGAATAATGCGCAACCACACAATCCTTTACTGATGAAACAACCGGGAATACCGCCTCTGGGAATGATGATGCCCCCACCCGGTGGAA
>Ga0115557_1002133_pt1 | contig 13339 bp, 8 predicted proteins | sample COGITO_mtgs_1104_FD_87280 | JGI IMG/M metagenome (GOLD analysis project Ga0115557, IMG submission 87280) | Pelagic marine microbial communities from North Sea - COGITO_mtgs_110421 | ecosystem: Environmental > Aquatic > Marine > Epipelagic | place: Germany:Helgoland, sampling site Kabeltonne...
AAAGAAGCGTGCGCAATCTTAGAGAGGAAGGTTTTAGTTACATGCGGTGATGATGATGATGATGATGATGATGATGGTAAAAGTGCAAGTTTGAAACCTTCTCAAGTTACTGCTCTCTCTATTGAGCGGAAAGAAGAAAAAGAAGAAGAAGAAGAAGAAGAAGAAGAAGAAGAAGAAGAAGGAGGTGATGATGATGATGATGATGATAATACTGCTGAAACAAGCGACGACGACGACGACGACGACGACAACGGCGTTGGTGAGCATGATGCCGACATGAACGACGCGCGCGAACAGATCCAAGCAGCGGAAAATCCAAATCCCGCGAATCCTCTTCTCGACGACGACGCAGAAAACTTCGACCTCGACTACCATCGCTCCCTTCTCCTCGACAAAAAGCTCGCTTTCTCCGCGTTCCTATCCTCTTCTTCCTCGCACGTCCTCTCTCTTTCCCAAGCGATAACCACCAACGAGCAAAAAAAATCCTCCACCCTCGCCGTCGCCGCTCTCGTCCGCGATCGCGTCCTCCAACTCAAACTCGACTTCGCCAACCTCCGTCAATCCATCCAATCCACTCGAATACAAAAAGAAGCGTCGCGCTTAAATCCATCCTCCGAATTCTCCTTCTCCGAACGCGCGATCCACGAGCGTAAACTCCTCGAACAAATCAAAACAAAAAAAACCGAACACTCAAACGCGGTGAAAGAACTTCGCGAACTCAAAGGCGTCGTCGCCGTCGTCTCCAAGTTGATCGAGAAAAGTCGCTTTGGATTGAGAGATTCGTTTGAAACGTGGTTTCGAGATTTAGAGAAAAAGTGTGCAAACGTCGCCAGGAGAAGAGCCGAGGAGATTTTGCGAGGATAATGCGAGAACATGAAGATGAAGAGCGTCCGTGTATTTTTCTTCATTCATTTCGGAAAAACGAGAACGCGAGAAAAAGCCGCACTTTTCGTCCTCACTTTCGGGTAAACACTCCTTTTAGGATAATAGAAAGAAAAGATGAGGGACTTCGCCTCCTCGAGCGCGACCACGACTTCGCTTTTGAAGAAGAAACTCGTCCGTCGTTCTTTATCGGTCACTGTTATTGGATTTTTCCTGTTCCTCTACGTGGACCAGTTGCAAAAGACGGAGAAGTACGCGTGGATGCGACGGATGACATTTCGAGTCCCGAAGTCTCGCGAGAAGAGGAATCACTTACCGGTAGGCGGGACGCCGAAGAATCACGAGGATTACGACGACATCATCATTCCTCGCGAGGACGACGACGACGAGGTTGGTAATAATGGTAGATGGGAGGATAGGAGTAGTGATAGGAAGAAGTACGTGCCGCCGTTAGGAGAGTTGCGATTTGATGATGATGATGATGTCGAGAGAACCACCACCCGTAGCGAGGAGGAGGAAAATGTGCCGCCCTTGCCGGATTTCCCTCCGCCGCCGAATGTTTCGCCACCACCGGTGACGGCAGAAATGGAGAGGAAATTTCACTCGCAAAGTAAAGTTCGGGTGGATAAAATGTCCTTTCCAAACGCTCCGGATGAGTTGATCGAAGTCGTCAATCGCATGGGCTTACATCGCGGCAGCGCGGTGGTGGTGTCGTTCGCAAACTCGCATCACATAGAGTTAGCGGTGAATTTCATCTTGTGGGCGAAAGCGATTGGGATGACGACGTTGATTGGTGCTTTAGACGACGACGCGTTCGAGATTTTGAAGAAAACAGTTGGGGACGAATCGCACGGTGGCGAAGGACAGGCGTTTACCTATCGCGTGGACCATCACTTGGAAGCGCAAGGAAGTTCGCACGCCTCGAAGGCGTGGAAGAATTTTGCAAAGATGCGCATTTCGCACGCGACGAGTTTACTCGAGTTTGGGTTTGATGTCGTCATGTCTGACGCGGACGTCGTTTGGTTGAAGAATCCCGAGGAGTACTTGAAATGCGAGAAGGTGAGCGAAGACGGGAAAGTGGTGGAGAATTTATCGTTCGATATCGACGGGTGTGAAGAGTTGAAAGCCGCCGACGTGATTGTGTCGAGCGATAATTTATCGCCGACGTCGGACGAGAGAGACGGTGGGAATTACGCCAAAGGAGGCGTCTTTAACACCGGGATTGTGTTTTTGAGACACACGAAAGGTGGGATTCAATGGGCGAAGCAATGGAACTTGCATTTGAGCGCGACGGATGGAAGGTTTCATCGATTAACCAGCGATCAACAGGTGTTCAACGCGATGTCGAGGAAAGAAAACGCGTGGCCTGGTTTGGAGGTGATGCGCATGGATGGAACGCGAACTCTCGGGCCGAAGGAGAACAAGCGCGTCTTGGTCGCCGCGGAAGGGGACACGTTGTTAGGAGTGTTTCCAGTGGCGAAGTTTAATCCCGGTCACGTGTACATGGTGCAAAAATTTCACGAGAAGGAAAAGAAGACGCCGTTTGCGGTACACGCGACGTATACTTTTGACGGCAGTTCTGGCGATGCAAAAAAATGGAGGTTCATGGAAGCTGGACTGTGGCGCGTCCCTGAAGAAGAAAGAGAAGAAAAGTTTATCACGTTTGACGCTTCCGCTCACTTATGGGACGACGACGCCGTCGACGACCACGGCGCCATCTCTTCGCACGACACGCCCTCTATCACCGACCATCTCGTCGCCGGTTCTGGACACATTAAAGCCTTGGCGAACGCTATGGCCGTCGCAGCTTCGTTGAAGCGAACGCTATTGATCCCGCCGATGCCGTGTTGGTGCGATAAAGTCTGGGGCGGTCACGATAACATCTTCACCTTTCAGTGTCACTATCCGGGCAGTCGCGATAGCAACCACATTCCGGGAACGTGTCCTTTGGACCATTTCGTTTCGCCGTCAAAACTCGCGCGAGAGGCGAAAGTGAACGGAGTGAACATCAAACCTTTAGGCGCGGCTCCAGAGAGCGTAAAAATCATGCGCGGCGAATTCCCAACCTTGAAAGTTGGCGGCGGAAAGGAAGAAGAACAACAACACGGCGCTTCTTCGTTCGCCATCCCGACGCACGCGACAGAGCTGGAAATCTCAAAACTCTCCAACCGATTACCGTTAGTAATTAAACTCGAAACCACTCGAGACGCGTTCGGTGGTTTCACCGACCGCGCAAAAACAAAACAGTTCGAGCACTCCATAAACGATATCGGTTTATTTCCCGAACAGTGGTGTTCCGAATGCCATCCGCAGGGGTGTAAAAATCTCATCCCAGCCGCGACTATCGCGAAAGGCGTCTTAAAGCCGGTGAGAGAAGTACACGACCAGTTTTGCGCGAGCTTCGATAAAGCCGGGAAGTTTGATGACAGCCACGACGACCACATCGACGACAAAGAAGATACTACTAATAATAATGATAATGCTCGTATTTAAAGACGATTATCGTAGACATAGAATTAGCGCAGCGCGTAGCGGAGAGTTTTTGAACAGAGAGGTATAACGATAGCATGACGTGAGAATCTCACGTAAGAAACACACTTCTAATTTCTAAACGTAACCACAACACGTCCGCTCACGAAATGTGCTACTTCCCTTTACCGAGCAAGGACCCGAACACCGAGCCTCGCTCGCATTTGCATCTGTCTTCTTCTTTAACCCCGGCTAAGGCGGTTTCGATGTGCATCCCACATCCAGCCCTGCGTGTTGAAAATGTTCATCAGAATTTTTACAGGGAAAGAGATGAGACATTTTGAAGGAAAGATAGATAGATAGAGAGAGATATACAGAAAGGAAACGAGAAGACGGATTAAAACGAATAACGGCACGCGAAAGAATAATCTCACCAGGTTGGTTTGTCGCACTTGGAACACTGCACTCGACGACACATTCTTACTCTTATTTAGAATTTTTCTCGGGAACGTGTGAAAATTTATGGCAGCTTTTTTCGATGTGATACAGTTACAACAACTCTCATCAGATGAAAATCAGATGAAACCAAACATCTTCCCTTTCCCCTTCTTCTCGGCGATGGTTTTCCCTTGACTGGCCAAAAATCTTTCCGCCATGGCGTGTAACACGAACTCGATCGCCTCTTGCTCTTGCTTTTCGTTCAAAACTGGAATATCTATTTTCTCGTTAATCTTCGTCGCCGTGGCGACCACCCACACGTCGACTCTCGACTCGCCGGCGTCCGTCACGCCTTCGAAGAAGGCTTTGCTCCCCATCTTTTCCAACTGGCGTTCGATCGCGTCCGCGATGACATCCACCGCTTTCATGAAAATAATTTGTTCCGTGGCTTCGTTTAGGATTGGAATGTCGATGACGGCGTTGAGGAAGCTCGCGAAGACCAGGCGTTGACTTTGCGAAATGATATGGAGCTTCATATCTTTGGTTTGTGTGTACAACCGGACGATATCTCTTTTGTGCATTTTGAGTAACTCTTTCTTCGATTTCCCTTCTCGTTTCGCCTTTAAGATCGCCTCGTGGCCTTCTTTTGAGTTTAAGTATTGTTCCACGATCTTTTCTTCTTTCGATTGCCCGAATAAACCTGCGCTGATTTTTGTTCTCTCGCTTCTTCGCGTCCTCTTCCTCCTAAGCGTCGATGATGAAATTGACGATGATGATGTTCGAAAAAAAGAAGAAGAAGAAGAAAGAGAAGGAGAACTTTGACTGCAAAATCGAACATTCGCTCTCAAAAAAGAATGCTCTCGTCGTCGTCGCTCGCGAGAGCAGCTGGAGGAGGCAGAGAAAGAGGAGGAGGTTCTCGACGCGATCGGAGGAAGGAGCTGCATCACGTATTATTAAGTGGTGTTTTTTGCAAAAACTCCCCTAATATAAAAAAAACGTTAAGGGTTTAGGGTCTGCTAGGTTTTCAACCCCTAATAAAACCCTAGACATATTTTCAAGAAGAGTAAAAAATACGCGAAAAGCGGTTTAAAAAACGAGGAACACCACAACAATCAAAATGTCTTCTTCTGTCGACGACGACGAAGACGACGCGATGGAGGACAAAGAAGCAGAAGAAGAAAAAGGAGGAGAAGAGAGGAGAGGCGAGGAGAGAACGAAAGGAAAAGAAGAAGACAAAGAGGGTTTAAAAACGAGAGCGAAAGACGAAAACCTACTCGTCCTCGAGACAACAACAGCCGAGAAGGAAGAGAAAAGAGACGACGACGGAGAACTCCGAAACGCTGCTGCTTCCAATCACGTGGTGCTGGCGATGACGTCTCCGATCAAGAGGCGGTTCACGCAGGAGAGCGTAGACGATGACCAGAATATCTCTGTTACGGAGGATTCTTCGAACAGTAGCAGGAGTGGTTTAATTGCAGAGGAAAGCGTCCAAGAGGAAGGAGGAGAAGCGGGAGAGCAGATGATTTTCTATCGCGTGTTCGCGAGGTTACAAAAGAAAGATTTACGGAAAGAACGGTCGGCGGCGAACGATTTGAAGTTTATATCGAGAGTTGGTTTGGGAGAAGATGATGATGGTGGGAGGATGAGGTTGGTAGAGGCGAGATCGCGGTCGGAGAAGTTAGACGCGGTGCTTTTGTTAGATGTGGATGATGAGAACGTGGCATCGGAGGCGGCGGCGGAGACTGGTGAAGGCGAATCCGCGGAGAAAACGAGCATAAAGACGTTGCGAGATGTGGTGAAGAAAATGGTCGAGAAAGCTAAGACGCATTTTGATGATAACAGCAGCGATGAATCCGCGGCGTTGATCTCTTCGATTTTCTTGGACGACGCGATGAATTCGTCTGTCGCAACCGCTTCTGTACAAAGTAACGGGGCGCTCATAATCCCTGTTTCCGCAAAAACGTGCGTGTTGAAATCGGCAAGGCTGGTTATCATCGCGCGCGCAAAAGAGTGGTTGAAAGTTTCGTTTTCTCCCCTTCCTTTCAATAATAATAATAATAATAATAGGAACGGGTATAAATTCGTCGTCTTGGTCATCACGGATGCTTACGCTATGCACAAACAAACAAAAAACGCACTCGCCACGAGTGGGACTATTGCCACTCTCTTTAGCGACGAAGAGTTTTACTTCGAAGCACTCGCTGCGGGATCTGTGAGCGAATTTCGAGAGGCTATGTGTCGTTTCTTGTATCGTCACGGAGGCGACGACGATGGAAATGGACAACCTCAAGAACGAACGTTTTCACTTCTCGAAACAACTTTAATAGAAGAGGAAGCAGACAGAGAACAGAGAAAAGCAATACAACGACGGTGCTGCTCAAATATTTCCTTTTTCGCACGAATCTCGGATGATTTTCATCGCGTCGTTAAGAAACGTTATTGGAGCGATTTCGCGGACGCCTTTAAAGACGCGCCTACATTTTTTCGAGCTTTGAACACAATCGTCTGGCTCTTCTTCAACACTACGGTTCCTTGTTTGGCGGTGGGTTTGGTTTTTACCATCGACTCCGACGAACGCATTGGCCTGGAGAGCTTTCTAACCTCCGAAGCTTTGGCAAATGTGGCATTTTCGTTGTTTGGTGGGCAATCCGCGTTAGTATTTCGGATAACCGGTCCAACGTTAGCGTTTCTTCAAGTCGTGAGGATAACCGCATCTCGATTGAACGCGCACATGGTAACGTTCTATTCCATCGTCGCCCTGGTCTCTGGCTTATCGTCTATGCTCTTTGCCTCTTTTTCGGGTGCGTCGCTGATTAAATACGTTGGAAGATTCTTTGCCGAATGCCTGCGAATGTTCGTCGCGGTTATTTTCATGTATTCATCGATAAACGCCATGCGCAACAAAGGCATGCAAAGCGCGGAAACAGTTTCCGAGTTTCTCAAGTATTTCATTTTACACATTGGAACGTTCACCTTGAGTAGAAAAATACAATCAATTAAAACGAGTCCGTTTCTAAAGACGACGATACGGAAAGTCTTATCCGATTTGGCGCCGGCGATTGGTTTATTGGTATTTACGGGCGTGAGCTACATCGCGCCAGACGTGCCGGTCGATCGAGTCCATGACGAGAGGTACAAACTGAGTGGCACAATGTGGCCAACATATACGCCCGCAAGGTATTCCGAGATGAAAGATAATCCAAAATCAGTACTCGTCGCTTGCTTTTGCGGCGTATCACTCGCAGTGCAAGTATTTTTTGAGAGCCAAATCTCAGCGGTTCTTTCGAACCGACCGGAGAATAAGCTTAAGAAAGGTAAATCGTATCATTACGATTACTTTATCGTCGGGGTTATAAACGCGTTGCAAGGTTTGTTCGGCCTTCCAATCGCTATACCATCTTTGCCGCACTCGCCCATCCACGCGAGAATTTCGAGTTTGAGCGTCGAGTATCAAGAAGATTACGTGGCAAAAACGCATATTATTTCAGCCACAGAAAACGGAAGATTTACGAACTTATGCGCGAGTTTGCTTCGTTTACTTTCCTTATGGGTTTTTCGTCACGCGTTATATGGAGAAATACCTGTAGCAGCGATATCCGGTTTTTTACTCTACATGGGTTACACGTCCTTAGAAGATAACGATATATGGAAACGGTTCCTTCTCATGTTTACGCAAAGAGAGCAAGTGAACCACCGAGCGGAAGAGAGTTTCCGTTTCGTGCGTCTGGGCGTAATCAACGCGTACACGATTTTGCAAATACTATCCTTTGCGGTCGTCTTTACAGTATCGCGTTCGACAGATTTCGATAAGAATACTGTGTTACCCGTGGCTACGTTTTATCCTTTTTTGTTCATATTGATAATTGTTTTCGCGACGTACGTTTTACCTATATTCTTCGCGGAGAAGGATCTGAGAGTACTCACGAAAGTTACGAGGCGGTTAGTTTCTCCCTTATTTTGTTAATGCGGACAAGATATACTACGAATACTATACTAATACGTATACTGCTGTATATGCGTGCTTTATATAACACTTGCTGCTATTGATTCTGCTATTGTTTCCCGCCAATGGTGGTCGTTTTCAAAACTGGTGAAAATGCAATCCCCGAGCATTTCTTGCCGTCGATGACGAGCTCTACGAAGTACCCGGCGTCAAAAGTGCCCGTAATTTTACTCTTGGAAGAATCGACTTTCGAACCAATCGCTGGAAGTTTTCCTCCTCCTTTCGCCTTTTTGTATGGAGAGGTTGTTGTTGTTGTGCCGTTAGTACTCAGCTCTTTGAAGAGTTTGTCGTAATCTTTGCTCTGCATTGCATTCGCCAGGTGTTTCGCCGCTCCGTCCCAAATCTCTTTCTCCTCCGCCTTCATCTTGTTGTCCATTATTTTGAACGCGTCTTCTTTCATATTAGCCAGTTGTGCAAACGATTTCATCAAATCTGCTTCTGAGACCGTCAAGGCTCCAGATGCGTTATGCAATCTGGGCAAGTTCACGCTTCTCTGCATCACCCTTTGGTAGCATTCTTCGTTCCTCAACGCCTCTCTCTCCTCTTCCGTCGTCTCGTTCTTTTGCGTAGCCCCGTCTTCGGCCAACTTTCTCTTTTTGGGTGGCATGCTCTTCTCGTTGTTTGCAGGCGTCGTCGTTGTCGCTTTTTCCTTTTCTTCGTTCTTCTTTGCTCCCGCGGCGGCCGCAGCGGCGTTGTTGTTCGGCGCATCTCCTCCGCTGCTTTTGCCTCCGACCTCGCCGCTCCCGGCCGAGGCAACTTTCATCTGAGACGAACTCGATCGCCCGAGCTTGGAAGGTTGTTTCTTCATCTTTTTCTTCTTGACCGCGTTGACTTTATCCTCGTCCTCGTCGTCCGAAGGTGCTGGACGCACGCCCGGGACGAGCACTTCTTCTCGACTGGCGCGCGGACTCAAGCTGGGCAAATCGCCGCCGTGGGATTTCGGGGCGGCAGATTTTTGCACCTTCAGCTTGGGCAAGCCTAAAAGCCGGTCGGCTTTTGAGAATGATAAGGCAATCTTTTCGGTCGCTTCGCCGATGATGTTCTTCGGGTTTTTCGAACACTCCTCTCGGTGCTTCATCAACATTTGATTTCTCGTCTTGCCTTTGAATTCAACGACACAGAACTCGCAGTTGGCGACGGGCGCCGCCGGCGGTGGAGCAGATCTACCGTCCACTTTAAACGCTTGCGAACCTTTGACGGGCTCAAACGCGGACCGGACTCCGGCTCGTGGCGTTTCTGTCGTCGCGATGGATGTCACGTTGTTCGCGTTTTCGCGGCCGCTGCTCTGTTCCAACGAAGGCTGCACTTCGGTAGACTTTTTCGTAGAAATCGATAGATCCTTTTTCGTCTTCGTCGGGGTAATACTAACACTTGGCAGCTTCATGTCGCCGCCAGCCGATTTCTTCTTTTTCCTGGTTTTAAGATCCGTCGTCAGGGCGGCGGCATCTGCGTCCCAGCAGTCTTTCAGCGGGAACACGTCGTCCCACAAATTTTCTTTTTTATCATCATCGTCAAATAACTCTGGGTTCGTGAGTTCGTTGCCGTGCGTTAACCCAGCACCGGCAAAAAATGACGCGCCTGAATTGGTTGTCGATAACTCCACCGCAGAGACTTTTGATTTCTTCTTCTTTTTTTGCGAAGAGGCGGCGGTATTCGTGCCCGTAACGTTCGATTCTTCAATCATGACTTGATTCCCTTCTACCTCATCTGCAAACGCGCCACCGATTCGAAACACCGCCGATCGAGCTGGAACGAGCCTTGCACCAAATACTCCCATCTTCGGTGACATGTATTCCGGTAACTTTTGCCAAACGCTAAATTCGCACGAGAAGATCCACGCATCGCCGAGGCATTCGTTCTTACTGCCTCTCCCACCAACGACAAGCATACCATCGCCGTCGGGAAGCGCGCAGACGGCGTGCAACATTCTCGGTGGAATCATTTCGTGTGCCTCTTTCTCCGCAAGAATTTCTTTCCATGGCTCGTTTTTGTTCTTAAAGTCAAACTTCCAGACGTCGTTGAAGCACCTGCCGGCAGCATCTACGCCGCCAAAGAGAAACGCAACGTCATCCGTAACAGAGATTAAACTCGCAAACGCTCGAGCTGGAGGACATTTCCTTACTGGCACCCTCACGTGATTCCAAGTGTTGGATTTGAAATCGAAAATGTACGTCTCATTCGTATACGCGGCGTTCTGTTTCTTCATCGCAGCTTCATGTTCCGTAGGGAGATCGCTCTCCTTAATGAGGTGCGGGCCACATATGCGCTTGGGTTTCAAAGGCGGAATGCGTTTCTTCACTCCTCCAAACTGCACCACCTTCTGATCGCTAATGAAGGTCGACGACGCGCCAAACCTTTCGTCAGGTACCGCGTTGATCTTCCTATCTGCCGCTGGCTCCAAAATGGTCCATTTTTTCAACGCGGAGTCGTACGTTCGCGCGACGGTTTTACTACCACTCGTCGACGGATGATGGTCGTCACCGGCACCGCCGTTCTCCCCTTCTTCCGCACCGCCGGACAAAAACGTCAAGACCTCGTCTTCTTCCTCTTTTTCATTCTTCTTCTTCGTCGTCGTCTTCTTACGGCTGCTCGTCTTCAATTCTCTCGCGCAAAACGACGGAAACGCGTCCGGGTTCGGGCTGTTTTCCACGTGAAACGTCCAATGCGCGAATTCGCCGCCTGTAGTTGGAAGCGCAATAATAAAGAGAAAGATATAAAAAACGTGAGCAATCAGTACAAACGCGCAAAAGCAGGAAAAACGAAAGAAACGCACGCACCGACCAAGTCCAAAACCTTCATCTCCTCCCTCGAGGCTTCCTCGCCTTCGCCGCTCTGTCCTCCCCAGGAGTAAATGCACCCATCTTTTTCCGAGTACCACGAACACGGTGACACGGTACCAACGAGCTGAGGAATCAACGGCACGTCTTGCCAACGGCACGCGTTCGTGTTGTTTTCATCGTTAGGAGGAGTCTCTTCTTCGATTTTGTCCTCCTCGTCCAAAGTCATCGCCATTATCTCTTTAACACTTTCGCGCACACAAAGATTTCTCTCTCTGACGAAGATCTCTCTTTCTCTCTTTGTCTCTAACAGGTTGTTGTTGTTGTTTCAAAACCTCTTCTTCAACAACAAACCTCGCGCTCTACTGCGCTTAAAAATACTTGACGAAGAGATCTGCGCTTCTCTTCCGCGATCTTACTCTCTCTTCTTCTCCGATTGTTTTTAATGCGCGCGCGCGAAAGCGTGTTCTCTTCTGTCGTTGTTCTTCTGTTTTTAAATGTATTCAAAATCAAACTTAGGGTTTCAAACCCTAATCGTTTAGTAAGAGAGAAAAAGACAGTTAGGGGTGTGCGAGCGCTTCAAACCCAATAGAGGATGATGATGATACGACGACGACGTAAACGACGCGAAAGAATACGACGACACCATATCTGAAATCAACGATGAGGATGATGATGGCACTCTCGTCTTCTCTTTCTCATTACCAGTATCATCATCATTGCCGCAAGAAGGATGATGATGCTGGTTTTGGCTTCAGTCAGCGGAAGATGAAATCCATCAGGGGTGGTGCGTGTGCATCGTCGGGCTTTGAGAAGCAGCGCGAGCAGCAGCAGCAGAAAAAGAAGAAGAAGACCGTAACGCTGAACAGAAAAGAAAAACAAGCTCTGTTACCGGATAACGTGTTGATTGATTACGTGTCAGAGCTGGACGTGAAGTTTTTATTCGATGAGATATCGACGGATGATTTGTATCTGATTCAAGGTGCAGAACAACCCCTAACGGGAGGAGAAGAAGCTGTTACGGTGATTGTCGACGTGGGCGCAAACATCGGATTGTTCGCGTTGGAAGCGCTGAAAAAAAAGTCACAAAATAACAGAAAGTGCATATTATACGCGTTCGAACCGTCACCGGAAACGTACAAAGCGTTGAAGCGCAACTTGGAGAGGAAGTTTAAGGACGATCCGAACGTATCGTTGCGTTTGGCGAACGAAGCCGTCGGCGACGGGGAAGAAGATTCAATCTCGTTTACGTCGTTTCCAAACGCTGCAGGGTGGTCGACGGCGATTGAAGACGAGAAAGAGACGCTCGCAAATGTCGTCGAATACGCCGTGGCGTTGATTATAAAACACGCGCCGACGTTTCTGATGTTGAAAACATTCGCGAGGTTCGTCTTGGAGAAGAATCTGTTTTTCGTCAAGTCTGCGTTTATTAAATCCATCTGTTTCTTCGTCGTGAAGTGGTTATCGCGAGGGAAAAGAATTGAAACCGTTCCGTGCGTGACTTTATCCAACGCCATCTTCAAAGACGAAACGAACGAGAACAACAACGACAAGAAGAAGAAAAAAATCAACCTCTTAAAAATCGACGTGGAGAGATACGAGCTCTCCGTCCTTCGCGGCATACTCGAGGAAGATTTTGCACACATCGAAACGATCGTCGTAGAAGTCCACGATAAGGAGGATAAAACCGGAGTTCAAGACGTCGTCGCTTTGTTAAAATCGAGAGGAAAGTTTCCGCGGGTAATTGTCGAGCAACCGGAGCATTTGAAAGGGTCCATGTTGTTCAACGTCTTCGCTTTCAGATGAGAAATTTTTGTAGAGTTTTTCTTTTGTCGAGTCATATGCTTCAAAAAAAACGCACACAACACGTACAACACACACGTAAACATCAATCACATCATGCCACCATCAACGGCGCGACGCCGACGCAAATTAGAAGAAGAGGAGAGCACGCCGCCTTCGACGCCACCGCGACGAGGTCCTCGCTCTTCAACAGCAAAAGAAGAACGAGGAAAAGGAGGAGGAAACACAAAATTGGGGAAAATTGGACCCCCGAAATCCCCCATCAAACGCGCCATCAAACTCGTCCGGACGCAACTCTACCGACCGAAAATTCCAATATTCTCCTCCGCGTTCGTGTTGGCGATCATATTTATCATCGCGCCGTACGTGGATAAGACGTATCATAAGATTTCAGAGGAAGGGAGGGTGGCTTCGGATTTGGGGGATGTGAGGTTTGATGTTGGGAAATTTACCGTCCAGGTGAGAGAGTTTTCGGATTAAAATTTTCTTCTTCTTCCTCTTTGCGCGCACACATTCATCATCACATCTTCAGCGTTTACTGACCCGACGATATCGTTCGCACGACTCTTCTTCTATCTTCTTTACGACGCAGTGGCAAAACACGGAGCAAACGCTGAAAATCACGCACAAGAGAGCCAAGTTTTGTTTCCGGCAGCGCTTGTGTCCAATCACGGAAACGTGGTCGTCCATCTCCAAGAGACCGTTTTTAACGCTCGCGAGCGGGCCGATTAAAGTGCACCAGTTGATCCACGGGCATTTTAGGATACAGGTTTTAGATAAGTTGAGAACGACGGTACAGACGATCGATAGTATGGAAAGGAAGACGTGCGAGGTGCATTACGACGGGAGGGTGGAGAGGAAGACGAGGACGACGGATGTTGAGGAGGAGGACAAAGACGACGGCGGCGGAGGCGTCGCGTTGATTGAAGTCGATAGTAGCGGTAGTAGTAGTAGTAGTAGTAGTAGT
>Ga0115557_1002138_pt1 | contig 13322 bp, 8 predicted proteins | sample COGITO_mtgs_1104_FD_87280 | JGI IMG/M metagenome (GOLD analysis project Ga0115557, IMG submission 87280) | Pelagic marine microbial communities from North Sea - COGITO_mtgs_110421 | ecosystem: Environmental > Aquatic > Marine > Epipelagic | place: Germany:Helgoland, sampling site Kabeltonne...
CAACAACAACAGGAACAACAACAACTTCGGAAGGAGGAGAAGAAGAAACCAACAACCGCCGGGGATATTCGAGAACTTTTTTGCGATCGGTAAAGAAGAAGCGAACGCGATTGCAAACATACGAAATAACAGGAGTAATAATAATAATAATAACAACAACAACAACAACAATACCGCAAACGGTGGTATAGGTGGTAACCTCTACCGCCGAAGAATTGCGAGAGCTCCTATAACAGGAAGAAACAACAACAACAACAACAACAGATTTCAATTTGGTGGGTTCAATTTCAATCCGCCGCGACGCGCGGAAACGGCGCGCTGAAAATGTGTACAACATACATACAACGCTATAGCAACTACTATCAAATACAGATGGGCTCGGACAACAAAACGCCCAGCGCGGCGCGCGTCCTCCATTTTTGCAACAACACAGAAGAAACACAGAAATAAACGCACCCGCGGTGCGCAACGAGAGAAAAAAAATCAAAACGTCGCGCCGGCGCGAATCCCATCCCACAGCTCCCGAATCTCCATCGCCCACGCGCGCTCTCGACTTTTCCTCGCCTTTGCGTCTTTGATTTCCATCACGTGCGTCGCTTGTACCTTCTTCTCTTTACTCAACCACCCCATGGCGCACACGTACGCGCCTTTCTCGATCTTTCTCTCCCCGTCCGTGTTCACCTCCACCGATCCGGTCCCGTCCGAGACGACGAGGACGGCGCCGTTGTTCGCGCTCGACGTCACTTCGCCTTGGATCCACACGCGGCGAAAATGAGGTCCAAACGGTTTGTTGAAGTTGGAACCATTCATCCCGCCAACCACCCCACCACCACCGCTGGTGGCAGCTGAAGCTTTCTTCGCAAACCTGTGAACGTCCGGGTGGTGCGCCGCTCGGTGCGTCGGAAATCCAGAGGACAAAGCATCAATAGAAGAAGCAACGTTGTAAACGTCGAGACCGAGAAACGGGTCGTGGTAGTCTTTGGTGTTCTTCTCGTCTTCCGCGCTGCCCCGCTTTGGATCTATCATCAACACCGAGGCATGTATCATCGAACAGAACATCTTAGGGACGGTCGCGTCGAGTTTCCCTGAACCACCACCGCCTGAACTCATCTGTATTCTTCGCTTCTTCTTGCTCGAGATGTATGTCGTTGTGTTATTCGTATTATCGGTGCATTCTTTTTGTTGTTTGGAGCGTATATATATACAAACAAGTGCGCTGAAAGAACTCCTTTTTGTGCGGTTGTTTGAGTTTTCCAATTCAACAAAAGTGGATAACGCGCGCGAAAAGACGCCAGAGTTTACCTCCTCGCGGACAGCACAAACTCCAACAACGTATCAGAGGAGGAGGAGGCAATATCATCGTCTTCAAATAATGTCGTCAAAAACTACCGATTCCAAAACGGGAGGAGGACGAGGAGAACAAGCGTCGTTGGAAACACGCGTCATCAATTTGGTGTTCACTTTGGTGATGATGAAAGCGGCGAACGACGTCTTTGAACGACAACACGGGATATCGCCGATACGTGGGTTTTTGAAAGGGTTGAACGAAACGAGGAAGAAATTAGCGAGAGCGATCATGCCTTCGAGCAACGGTGGGAATGGTGGCGGAAACAGGAATAAGAAGAAGTTTAAAGGGAAAGGGAATAAGCTCGGGAAGAAGTGAAATGTGTAGCGAGCGCTCGCGATACTGCGAGCGCATAGGTAATGTATTATTAAAAGATATGATGAACCGTTGTGCGTTTCAATGAATGTAAAGAATGGTACAATTAAGTCTGTTGTTATTGCAAAGCTTTTTTATGTGTGGTTTCGTTATGTTTTCTTCTCTCTCTTTCTCTCTTTCTAATTCTCTCTTCTTTCCGCTTTCGTCCTTTTCTCGACTCTCGAGTTATTGCATGTACGGAACGACAACCTCCAAGTTGTCTTCCTTCAAGTACAACTCGGACTTGGCGTTGAACATGATCTTTTCAAACTCATCGCCATCGATGTTTTCCTTTTCCATCAACACGTCCGCAACTTTGTGCAATACGTCGATGTTGATAGACACTAAATCCTTCGCTCTTCGGTACGCTTTGGTCACCAACTCTTTGACTTCGCTATCGACCAAATCCGCCGTTGCTGGTCCGTAATCCGCAGATCGACCCATTTCCCCACCCAAGAAAGATTGACCGCCACCAGTTTTCAACGCGATTTGACCTATTTTCTTGGAGAAACCCATGGTTTCAATCATTTGTCTCGCGGTTTGCGAGACTTGTTGGAAATCGCCCGAGGCGCCAGTGGTGACGTCTTCGGCGCCAAAGATCAACTCTTCCGCGACACGACCACCCATGGCAACCGCCATTTGGTTCTCGAGGTACGATCTGGAATACAAACCAGATTCTAATCGTTCTTCGCTCGGGGCAAAGAAGGTCAAACCACCCGCAGCGCCTCTCGGGACGATGGAGATTTTGGCAACCGGATCGTATTCCGGCATCAACGCACCGACGATGGCGTGACCGGCTTCGTGGTACGCTACGAGTCTCTTCTTCTTCTCCGACATGACGGCACCTTCCTTGGCGGCACCGGCGACGATTCTTTCGAGCGCATCGGCGATTTCTTCCTTGGAAATTTCTGTCAATTCTCTTCTGGCGGCAATGATAGCCGATTCGTTCATCAAGTTGGCCAAGTCGGCGCCGGTGAAACCCGGGGTACGTCTGGCAACCTTTTCAAAGTCAACATCCGGGGAGATGGTCTTACCTCTGGAGTGCACCTTCAAGATTCTGATTCTGCCGGCAACATCCGGTCGGTCGACGGTAACTTGACGATCAAATCGTCCCGGACGCAACAAGGCGGAATCCAAAACGTCCGGTCTGTTCGTCGCCGCCAAGACGATGACGCCAGTGTTCCCTTCGAAACCATCCATTTCCGTGAGCAACTGATTAATCGTTTGTTCTCTCTCATCGTTACCACCGCCCATGCCGGAACCACGCTGTCTCCCGACGGCATCAATCTCATCGATGAAGACGATACACGGCGCCTTCGATTTGGCTTTTTCGAACAAATCTCTGACACGAGACGCGCCGACGCCGACGAACAATTCAACGAACTCGGACGCCGCGCACGAGAAGAACGGAACACCGGCTTCACCGGCGACCGCCTTGGCCAACAACGTCTTACCCGTACCCGGCGGGCCAACCAACAAACAACCCTTCGGGATCTTGGCGCCTAGTTGCGTATATTTGTCCGGGTTCTTCAAGAAATCGACAACTTCTTGCAATTCCAACTTGGCGCCTTCGACGCCGGCGACGTCGACAAAAGTGACGCCGGTTTCCGGAACTTCTTGAAATTTGCTCTTGGATTTACCGAAATCCATCGGGCCACCGCCGCCCATGCCGCCCATGCCACCCGGCATGCCACCGCCAGAGCCAGATCCATCTTGCGCTCTTCTGAACAAAAAGAATAAACCGGCAAACGCGATAACCGGGAACAACACGTTGCCCAACAAACTCGCCGCGTTCCCTTGTTGCTCGCCTTCGGAAACGGAAATGTCGACGCCGTTCTTGGCCAAAATATCCACCAACTCCGGATCGTTCGGTAAAACAACCGTCGCTCTGTTCCCGTTCACCGCGGTCAATTGCAAAGACGAACCGTCTTTGGCGAATCGCACGCGTTCAACTTTCCCGCCTAAAACGGCTTTGATGAATTCCGAGTATCTCCACGTCGCGCCTTCCGGCAATCCAGAGGCGTCGGTCGTCGAGGCAACCGTCGTGGACGGTGCGGACAAACTTGGGAACGCTTCCGTCGTTTGTTCCGCGGATTGTTGTTGCTCCGCCGCCGGCATGGCCGGGAAGTCGATGGCTGATGCCATCTGCGCGTTTTGCAAAGTGGCAAACGCAGTCAAGGTGGCGATGGCAATTTTTTGCGCATCACTCGAGGATTCCTTGTTGTTGTTGTTGGACTGTTTGAGAAGAATTGAAGAAGATGATGATGTTAGTCGAAGAAGACGAAGACGAAGAGACAGTAAAGTTGAGAGGCATCACGTTCCGACGAGGGTGGTGACGACAGCATTCCCGAAGATGCCACGTCACGCAACATCTCGCGAAAACGCGCGCGAAAGTGAACACGCGAAGGCATCGAGGCGTAAAAGAGGGTCAACAGTGCTCGAAAAACGCACGATTGATGCGTTTCTGCGTCGAATTCACCCGCACCACCTCCCAAACTCTTCTCAAATCGATAAAAAACGAGATGAGACTACTAATCTTTTACGCACCTTCATCACAGTCGCTCGTTTCGCGACTCTCGAACGCGCGTTCGAATTCGCTCTCACCGACGGTCGCGCGACCCCGGCGAGTACATTTTTGCTCGCTGCAAATTGACTCATAGTATCTGTATATATAGTTTACTTTTATAAGACTACTGTAATAAGTGTGTCTTTTCGTTTACTACGTCGTCGTCGTTTACTGCGTCGCGTAAAAAGTATGACGACGTTCAACTGCTCGAATTAGATAGAAAAACAAAACTCATGGCTCACAGCAGTTTCACTTGGAAAAGCAAAAAGCACTTAATTGTGCACTAAACCCTACACCCTAAAGATCAAACCAGCGCTTCCTTCTGTGTTTCCCTTTTTTTCTCTTGGAACGAACGCTCAGAAAAACAACGTATTCTTTGTTGTCGTAAAGAAGCTTCAGAGAGAATGTCGTCTTCTCACCAGCGAGGAGGAGGACGTCGACAAAAAGGCGTCCCTTTGAACGCGTTTTTGAAAGAAATGAAGGAAAATAACGGAGAAGACGACGACGATAAAAGAAGAGAGAGGATCGAATGCGATGATGAGTTCGATGAATTCGACGAGGAAGATGATGAGGACGACGAGAGCGAGGAAGAGGAGGAAAGAGAAAAACAACACAGACGACCACGCGAGAATAATAACAATAAGAGAGAAAAAGGAGGACGACGAGGACGATATGCAGACTTTGACGAGGAAGAGGAGAATTTCCAACCTTTGCCGCCTCCAAGAGAAACTTTGCTCGAAACGGAGCGCGTTTTAAAACGAGCGACGAAAGAACAGTTGTCGAGCTCGATGACCGGGGAAATGCCCGCGAAAGAACAGATGGAGAAGTTAGAGCGAGCGCTGCAGAAATGCGTGCAGATGCAAAAAGCAACCGCTTCGGACGACGTGAAACGAGAGCGGTTGTTGAAGAAGCTCGAGACGGTGTTGACGGCGAGATTCGACGCGGTGACGATCGATCCGTTCGGGTCGTTTGTGAGCGCGTTTCACACGAAGAATTCGGATATAGACGTGTCGTTGACGATTCATCCGTCCTCGCAGTGGTATAACGAGGAAGAGGAGAGGAAGTATAGAGACGCGCAGAGTGGCGCGCCCAGGCCGAGAGCGCAAAGGAGGCAGCATAGGACGAAAAGGGTACAGTTGTTGGCGAAGTTTGCCAGCGAATTGAGATGGAGAAAGTACGACGACGTGCAGTTGATCGCACACGCGAGAGTGCCATTGGTGAAGTTTCGAGATCCAGAAACTGGGGTAGCGTGCGACGTGTGCGTCCATAACGACGGGGTGTACAAATCGGCGGTGATGGGTTTCGTGGCGGACCACGATCGATTGTATCGAGATTTAGTTTTTTGCGTCAAGATGTGGGCCAAGAATTGGAACGTGAACGATGCGATAAACGGGACGTTTAACTCGTATTCGTTGTGTCTGTTAGCGTTGTTTACTCTCCAAAGACACGGAATATGCCCGCCAATGGCGAATATAACGTTGCCGGACGAGGAATCTTTGGAAAAAGAGATGCAACGAGTACAAAACGAATGCGAAGAAACGAAAGAGTTGGGGAAACCGAGAGAAGTATCGCACGAGAGGAAACGAGCGGACGCGCAAAGGAACCCGCACGCGATAAAGCCGAAAGCAGATAAATATCACTCGTACAGCTCGGGAAACCAGAAGACGTTGGCGGAACTCTTCGTGGACTTTTTCGTCACGCTGAGCGCGGTAGAGCCGCTGTGGGCGAAAGGATTAGTCGCGTCCACGTACGCCGGAAGATGGACGTGCGGGTGTTCCTGGCCACTGCGTAAATATAAAATTGGCGTAGAAGACCCGTTCGCGAGTGGAGATAACGTTGCGAGAGCGGTACAAAGACGCTCGGCGCCGGTTGTTTTTGGCGCCATTCGCGGCGCGGCGATGACCGTGAAACGCATTTTATGGGCAGAAAACGACGAACAGTTTGAAATGGCGATGATGGATATGCTCGGAGACCCGGAGCGAGTGCACGAAAAAAACGTGCACTCGAACAATAACAGATTTCCACCGTCTGGAACTGGTGGCAGGGGTGCAAGAGAACGACGCGAAACGAGACGCGCGGCGCAGCGCGCGACGGACAACACTTTGACTCAACCGCCCCCGATGCCTTTACAACCACCCATGCCGATGTCGCAACCACCGCCGCCGCTCCCGATGATGGGACATCAACAGCAACATCAAAATATGCCTCCGCGTCTACCGACAATGCCTAGAAACGGCGTAAATCCTCCCGCTGGTTTACAACCGACTCCACCAGGTATGTCACCTCCGCTACCGCTCAATCAAGTTCAACATCAGCAACAACAACATCAAAGAGAGAGTAATTTGCTCGCACAAATGCAAAGCATGAACATGAACATGAACGGGCATCAAATGCAACAGCAACAGCAACACATTACAAAATCTATCGCCGAGCTCGAGCAGTCTGTTATTCAACAAGCGCAACAGCGTCAACAATTACAGCAGCAAGAACAAATGTTGATGCGTCAGCAGCAGCAGCGACAACAACTGCAAAATAGCGGTGGGTTCGGAGACGAACTTGGCGGCGGTATCTTTTCGAGCATCGCGAAGAATACGCACTCGTTCGGGTTTGGTGCTTCACCACTACCAACGACTCAGCAACAACAACAGCAGCAACAGCCACCACCGTTACAGCAAGCTCTGTTTGGAGGTAGCGGTGGGTCTTCGCAGGGGAGCGGGTTAGATATTTTCGGTAATCCGATGCCTCAAAACTTCAACTCGGCCTTCGAGGGATTACGCAATAGCAATAATAACGAAAACGTAACAAAAATATTTGAGCGAGAACAACAACAACAACAACAACAACAACAACAACAACAACGAGAAGAATCTAACGTTTTCACCGACGATAACGATTCTCCGAACGGCCTCAACGAATCGCCTCGGAATCGCGAATCGCGCAACGCCTTTCGAAGAGGAGGACGCGGAAAAAATTCGTCAGGATTGCGCGCGAAGAAACACGAACATCTGAATGGCGACTTTGAGGGCGGTGTAAAGTCTTTCCCGCAGCCGCGACAATAATAGATAGGTACAGCAGTAGTTTATACATCAATAATTGTTTCGCTGAATTTGTAAAAACTAACAAACTAACTTCTACCGCGCGCTAAATACTCGTCGAGAAACGGATGAAAAGATTCTCTCTCCTCGCCATTTTTTCCGTCTTTATTTTCGTGTTCTTTTTCGTCGTCGTCGTCGTCAAAAGAAGAAGAAGAAGAAGGGGCTAAAATCGTTACTAATTGGGCGTTTTGCGCGATGTCTCGCGTTTTACGAACGAGTAAAGCGTGTATTGGATCATTCGCCAACCAATTTTCCGGCGGCGATTTCGCGTCGTCTTTCAAACAATAGTTTTCGTATAACCTCCCAATTACTCGAAACATTTGCTTTAAATACTCCTCGTCTCTCTTCACGCGAAAGACGGAAGTGCCTCGAGTCACGTTTCGCATGCACAAGAAACACGACGACGCGTTTGCGGAAACCATCTCCAGTTGTACTTGCGGTACGTGATACGCGGGAATAGTTTTCGGTAACGGCGGATCGCCGACGCGATAGTATCCGCTTTGCGTTCGATAAAACGGACTTCGATTCTTCACCTCTACGACGACGCGTTCAACCGCGTTCTCACCATCGTCGCTACGAATGAGTGCGATTGCGTCCGGACTCGCGCCTAATTGAGGTAATTTACATCCGCACATCTCTTCGTACTTCAACAAAACGTCCTTCGACACGCGACACAAACCAACTTCGTGAATCTCCTCTACGTTTGGGAAATCGTTCAGTAACTGCATCAGCGCTCCCGCTTCCGCCGTATTCCCCCACGCTAATCTCACGGACTGTTCGCCTTCTCTCGCTTTCATTCGACAAAATCCAAGACGAGTGAGGCCTAAAGTTCCACCAAACGGTTGCTCTTCCACCCCCGCGAGTTCTCTCGCTTTTTTCTTTTTCTTCTTCAGTTGTTTCGCTTTCTTTTTCTTCTGTTTTTTCGATCCTTTCTTCGCGTTGTTCGTTCTTATTTTCGCCGGACTTTTCTTCGTCGAGCGGTTCACGTGTGAGTTATCAACCGACGCGCGAAGGATGTCCAACGGCGTTGCCGAGGAGAAATCGAAGTGATGTTGAAACCGACCTTTGCTATTTTTAATCGGCGGAAAGAACTTTTCTTCTTTATTATCTTCTTCGTCCTCGTCTTCCTCGTCCTCGGCGGCTGAACTCGAAGCAGATAGATCCTCCTCCATCTCGTCGTCGTCGTCGTCTGAATCGTTATCGTACCACCCGTCATTGCGCTCTTCCTCCACACTCAACATCAACTCCTCGTTATACGCCTTCACGATCGCCTCGTTCTTCTCTCTCGCGTCGTCCTCGTCCCTTTCGTTCTCTCCCGTCGTCGACGGGGCCTCAACTACCGCCGCAGCGTCTTCCCGCATCACCATCACCGCGCGCATCAAATCCTGGTGACTCGCGCTTTCGCTGTGCAATCCAATCTTTGTCACCACGTGCGCTTCCTTAAACCCAAGCGCGCCTAAAATGTTCCCCGACGTTAACACGCCTTTATGTAAACTTGCCCACGTATTGGTGCCTTGTCGACATAAACGGTGACTTTGTTCGTCTTTCGTAAAATCCAGCCAACTCTCCGGCGGTAACGCGAGGAACTTTTTCTCTTTCCGTAACCGTTCTAAATCCACGTTGTGGAATCCAAACAGGTTTGGTATCTTTCCAACCGTGCCGACGAGTTGCGTGCGGTTCGATTGGATCGAAACGTTGTGAGACGCCGCTTGCGGGGAAGAGAAGAAATCAACTTTGTCGAACGCGTTGCACTCATCTTCCAAAGGTTTGAGCGCGTCTTGAGAGTAGTTTTTGAGCAACGCGCGAGGTAAAAGCGACATTTTCTTTTCCTCTAAATCCTCGTCTTCGTCTTACTCTTTATCGCGAAGAGGTCCTCGCTCTTGTCGCGTGTTCTAAATTGCACATCCACTCATAGATATACAACTGTATTAGGACGAGATTTGAGGAAAATTGGTACCAGTTACAACGTGACATTAAACGCTCTACAGTTCTACACCACACGCTGCGACGAGAACGCTAGACCATCTCTTTTTCCACGTACTACTTCCTTGTCTCTCTCTCTTTCGGCTTTTTCTCACGACAACGATTTGAGCGACGTTCGTTCGAAATGTTCGACACACGAGACGTCGACGCTACCGTCCTTCTTCCGATACCGCCGAACGCACGTCATCCAATCCCCACTCTCATCTGTCGTTCTCGTCGTGGATTCAAACCCGAGTTGAGATGTGGACGTGACTTCGTGCGTGCGTGAACTCATATCCCACGTGGCTTTTCTGTGCACTTCTCCCGGCCCTGGGCCGAATATGTTGCTCTCCCCTTCGTACTTTTCCACGAATTCGCCCAGAGGGTACGTTAACTTTCTTTTCGTTCCCGTGCTCGAAACCGTCCACACCGTAAACGCTCCCTCTCCCAAAAACGCATTCGTCGCCTCATCTGTTGTTGTGTCCCAAACTTGCACGTACGTCGCCGTGGAGCGATTCCCGTCCATATCGTGCGCTTCGAGGTACTCGAACACGTTTTCGTTTTTGGACGCATCCCGATGCCATCGACCGAGAAAGGACTTGTGCGCTTCGGACAAAGCGCGCATTTTTAAGCGCTTCTTCTCGTCCGAATACTCCTGCGCAGACCAAGAGGCAGAAGAACAACGGAAGGTGGTCTTCCTTTCAATGCGTGGTTGTCCTCGTCTGTGGGTTGTGAATACCAGCGATGATGATGAGGCTGCGGACGACATGTTCGCATTTTATTCCATTGACAATGGTGCTTTTTCCGAAACAGTTAACGTTGTTTTTCCCTTCAAATTGTACGCGTATACTTTTAAACGCTAAAAATCAAATCAATCGTATCTAAATCCCGGTCCAGGCGCGGCGTCGCCGTATTCACTCCCACTGATTTCAGATTTCGAACCACCGTATAAACTCTCGCCGAAGACGCTGCCGGTGTATTGGGAATCCGTGTCGTCGTCTCTCTCCGCGGCGGAATTGGCGAATCCGATGTTTTGGGCGCCGACGCGAGGTGCGGTGGTTAAATTTCGTTTCCCGGACCAGTTATAACCGCCGTCGCCGCCGTAATCATTATCGGCGATGTAATTGTCGCTGTTGTAATTTTCACCACTCGTGGTGGTTTCTTCGTGGATGGTTTCTTTGGCGACGAATCGCGCGAGGCCGGCTTTTGCTTTCCATCGAGATTGAGGTAACGCGACCATGCACTCGTTCAGTTGGTTGATGTTGTTGCCTTCGACGAGGCATTTGTTGTCTCTGAAGTGTTGCAACATGTCTCTGAAAAGCGGTTGTTTCGCTAACACTTTCGGATTACCGACAATCATCAAACCAAGTTTGGCTCGAGTTAACGCGACGTTCAGACGCCTGGGGTCGTTCAAGAAACCGATCCCTTGACGGTCGTTCGATCGGACGCACGTCACGATGATGTACTGTTTTTCGCGTCCTTGGAACGCGTCGACCGAAGCGACTTCCACTTCTTGGTATATGCTCGGGTGTAAAACCCCGGTTCGAGTTAAGTAGTTGACGACGTACGCGCGTTGGCCTTCGTAAGGTGTGACCACACCGATTTCCTCCGGTGCGATGCCGTTTTGAAGTAAGTGCGTGACAATTTTCTCCACCGCGTACGCTTCGCCGCGGTTCAAGTACGAGTATCCGCTCGCAGACATCTCTTCGACGCCCATTTGAGCCCAAAACAGCATCGGTTTTGACGGACACGGCCACGGGAACACGTCTTCGCTATCCGCACGTTCTGCCTCGGTGACACCGTTTTGCAGCGTGCCTTCGTAAAACGCGTTGGATGGAAATTCCGAAAGACACGGGTGCATTCTGTATTGCACTTGCAATCGAATCGGTTGGACGCCCATAAAGATTAAACGTTCGAACAAAGATTGACTCAAACCGGCTCTCGAAGCACTTCTACAGGTGACGACCGGTCCTAACTGACAGTGGTCGCCAACCATGACGACTTGTTTTGCACCCATGATGATTGGAATGAGCGTCTCTGGTTCCGTGGCTTGCGTGGACTCATCGAATAAGACTTGTCGAAATCTATATTTTTCGAGTCTTCGGTCGCCGGCGCCGACGGCGGTGACGCACACGACGTCAGCGTTTTGTATGATGTCGTTTTCTATTTTCTTCAACGCTTTGTAATACCTTTTCTCGTCTTCTTGCGATAACTCGCCGATGGAATCTTTCAACCTTTGCAATTTCGCGAGTTGACCATTTTTCTCCTTCTCTGCTATTCTTTGAACTTGATAATGCAACGCTAAGTGTTCCACCGCCGAGTTGACGTGTTCGCGCGATCGAGCGACGATTCTTACAACTTTTAAACCCGTCTTCTCAATCTTCTCGGCGAGTTGATCGACTGCGACGTTCGAAGGCGCGGCGACGATAACTTGACCGTCCCCTTTCGTCGCTAAATGGTACACGATGGTCGCCGAAGTGACCGTCTTTCCCGTCCCGGGAGGACCCTGAATCAACGACAACGGTTGTTGCAACACCATCTTCACCGCGGCGATTTGTGAGTGGTTCAACTCCGGTAAATTCGGTGCCGACCATTTCTGTTTCCCGGAAACGTCAATGTTTGAGCCTCGATGGTGCATGACGCTTTCGTTCACGTCGTGGCCTAACAATTTGTGATAGATGTAACCGGAAACCGAAGTGTCGTCCACCGCGAACGCTTTCAACGCCGCTTGGCACCGGTCGTACGACACCGATTTCCACACGCACTCGATTTCGTACCCGCTCGTCACGTGAACCGGAGCGTCCACGCACGACCTCGCGTCCAACTCTAAACCAATTTCTTCCTCCTTTACGTTGTATCGAATCACGGTCCCGTCGCCTCGCCAAATTTCTCTCCCGTCTACGCTCTTCAAAATCGCGACTAACTCGTCGCCCAACAAAATCTTCAAATGCTCCTCGTCGCTACTAAATCCAAAATACATCACCCTCCTCGCGTTCAACCCCACGTCCCATCGCACGGAAACATTACCCATGTGTTGACTCTCCTTTTGACTTTTATCGTAATCCGCCTCAATTGCAATCAACGGTCCGAACACGTTCTGATACTGATACGCGTCCGCGTATCGCAACGCCACCGGTTGCGGCTCCGCGTCTTTGTCTCTCTTTTCCACGTCGTCAATCGTCGCCGTCGGATCGCTCTTCCACAAATCCTCCAGCGCCGTGGCCTGAGCTTGCGTCACTTGCCTCGCTCGCATCGTCTCTCTCTCGTCCGGCTCGTTCACCAACCAACTCAAAATCGTCTTATCCTCCGTAACCACCGGTTCCCATTTCGTCAAATCCAAATCCAACGCCTTCAGCGCCGCCGTCGGTTGTAAAACGACGTCTCTGGAAAGTAACGCCACCGTCGGCGGATCTTCGTCTTTCTTCACGATAAACCCGAGATTAAAAACGTTCGTGGAATCCGTCACGTAACACGCCGGTTCGAGTTCGCCTAAAGGTGAATCCGGGTGTAACGCGATCGCGTTCGATCTCGATTTCACCAAGTGAAAGACCACGCAGGACGCCGGCAAGGCGCCGGTTTTCGAGTTGCAGAACCATTTGTTCGTTTTCTTACACCGAACGACGCACGCCGGGTTGGAAATCCCGCAGTACGAGCACGCGTGCGCGGGTTGTTCTCCGTGCGTCGTTTTATCTTCTTCTTCTTCTCTGTTGTCTTCGTCTTCGTCGTCGACATCGTCCCGCTCTTCTGATGCATCATCATCATCATCCAACGGGGACAATTCATCATCCTCTACATCTTCTTCTTCTTCTTCTAACGTTAAATCTTCCAAGATTTGTTTCATAATTTGCGAGTCCAACTCTTCGTACTCGTTTCTCTCTTTCTCGTCTTCGTCTTTCTCCTCGTCGTCTTCTCCCGCCATATTTCTTCTTTACTCTTGTCTTCTTTAATTTTAATGTCTTTCTTCTTTAATTTCTTCTTCTTCTTCTTATTCTTTGTGTCG
>Ga0115557_1002147_pt1 | contig 13289 bp, 11 predicted proteins | sample COGITO_mtgs_1104_FD_87280 | JGI IMG/M metagenome (GOLD analysis project Ga0115557, IMG submission 87280) | Pelagic marine microbial communities from North Sea - COGITO_mtgs_110421 | ecosystem: Environmental > Aquatic > Marine > Epipelagic | place: Germany:Helgoland, sampling site Kabeltonne...
GGGCCGCGCCACAAGAATTTCCTCCCGTCGACACGCCAGTCTTTAAAGCGGCAACGGCTGGACTTTCTATGCTCCATCCAGAAGTCACACAACGTAACGAGGAAATCCGCAATGAGATCCTTTCATCCTGTGGAGCAGGATCAACAATGATTCTGGACAGTGTGATTTCAACTCTACTGTCGCAGAACACTACCGAAAAGAACTCTCGTGAAGCTTTTGGTACTCTCAAAGAAAATTATCCAACTTGGACCGCCGTATTAAATGCTGATGATGCAGAGGTGGAGGACTGCATTCGAGTCGCTGGCTTGGCAAAGACACGCACGGCCCGACTAAAGGCAATACTGAAGGTCCTTTCGGAGAAAGCGTCCGGCGGACCGCCTTCCTTCGAGTACCTTCGCTCCATGTCAACTGCTGACTGCAAAGAAGAGCTCAGCAAATTCAAAGGTCTTGGACCCAAAACCATCAGTTGTGTTCTTCTTTTCGGTCTTGGAAGAGAGGAGTTTCCAGTGGACACGCATGTACTCAGAATCTCGAAGATGGAAGGCTGGGTGCCTGATTTTGCAACGCGAGAAACTGCCTACGAGTTTTTGAATACCACGGTTCCTAACGAACTCAAAATGGATCTTCACTGCTTGCTCGTTACTCATGGAAAAGTTTGCAAGAGATGCGCGGCCAACAATAAACCACAATTTCCACCAGAAAAACCGTTCATTTGTCCATTCGCTAAAATAAGCCGGGACGCTAAAAGTAAAGAGGGAAGCGTCTCGGGGGACGTGAAAGATGAGAAATTTGCTGAGGTTATCAAGGAAGTGAAGGTCGAGGAGAGTGTCAAGGTCGAGCAGGATACAACGGTCGTGCAGAATGAGAAGGTTGAGCAGGGTGCACATGTTCAGCCGAATGTGGGCATCGAAGAACATATTGTAAAGGTCGAAGCGTGATGATGATGATGATGATGATGATGATGATTATGATGATGATGATGATGATGATGATGATGATGATGATGTGATGGCCGAGTAGGAAAAATGAAATTAAGCAGTAAAAGAGCAAGGAGGATTTGGCTTAGAACAGTCAAATCTATTAATGCGGTGGGTTAGAGAGGACCTTTTTCAACCTTTTTGTCTTTTTTCTCCTTTTTTGGAAAAAAGACAAAGAGGTCTACCTGGGTATTTCCAATTTTTTGCCAATTTTGTCTTGACCAAACCCCCACAAATCACCTAATCGCAGAGATATGGAGAGTCAGTGCCCAGCTATAGCTCCCTTTTTCGGATATGCTGGCGTATTAGCAGCAACGGCCCTTTCAAGTGAGTTTTCACCCATTTTGTAAATATGATTGGGGGTCATTTATTTGTACATTTCGAGGTTTCATTTGATAAATACGCACTATCTTTGTAGTCAGTTGGTCATGACGACGTTTTGAATCTCAATGACCCCTATAAAGAAATCAAAACCACAGCATCATCGCACAATGATGCAGTACGTTTGCAATTCACCATGTCCCCCCCCCCAAGCTAACCCTTGACATTCTGTGGTGATAGATATGGGCGCAGCATATGGTACCGCAAAGGCCGGTGTTGGTATACTCAAATCGGGCATTTTTAGTCCTGACCTTGTCTGGAAGAATTTGATCCCAATCATCATGGCTGGAGGTGAGCTATCGTTAATCGCCAGGGACGCGCGATTTCCGTGACTTGTGTGATGTGATGTGTGCGGTGTTCAAAGCATACATTATACATTTTTTGAATGTTTGAATGTAGTGCGCGACATCATAAATCAAAGCCTTTTGACCATTCCTTTCCACATTAACACTGAATGATGACACTGGAACTAATCTACTCATCCACTGCAGTGAACGGCATTTACGGGCTCATCTCTGCAATTATCATCCTCAACAATATATCTGTTCCTAGTGACGAAGACAGCAACGTATACTCACTTTTTACGGGTTTTGCGCATCTGGCTGCTGGGCTGACTTGCGGATTGGCAAGTTTGGCAAGTGGTATTGCAATCGGTGTGAGCGGGGACGCGGGCGTAAGGGCTTTTGCCGAGGTAAGTTTTCAATCTTGACCATTTTATAACGGCATCGTTTGATTTTATGGTGAACAAAGAGCAGCTGATTGCGGCAAACGGCCACTGCGACGAGCTCAGTTTCGTAAGTCGTGTCTTTTTGCGAATTAATTCAATCTTACAAACATTTTTTTGGTGCAGCTCGACAGGGAAACAAAGAATCCGAGGAAAGACTTCATTTCGGTTGGAAATTCACCATTCGGGTCAGGCGGACAGCAAAAGTGAGTGGTAAAAACTGCCAAAGTACAGTCACTTGTTATAAATAACTGTGCCACTGTGTATGCTCGCCCCCCCCCCTGTATCCTTCCTCTGACTCAATGCGTCGTCTATCCCTTCATCCTTTTCTTCTCTTATCACACAAAAATGTAGTCACAAGAAGAAGAAAAAAGCCGGTGGGCCAGAGGCAATTTACGTATCGATGGTGCTGATTCAAGTGTTCGCAGGGAACTTGGCACTTTATGGTTTGATCACAGCCATTATTCTAACGCAGACGTTTTACAACTGCGAGTAAGCACCAATCAATCAGAGACAATTTTAAGAGCGAACCAAAATCGTAAAATCGTACTCAAAATTAAGTTTTGTAGGGGGGGGGAAAAGACATCAGGGATACAGCATGCCCAAGCAGGGGGCGAGGGAGTTTTTTAGGCGTACTTGGTCCTCAACTCGTCCATCAAAGTTTTGGTCTCGTCATACAGCTTCTTGCATAAAGTTGCGCTACTGGTCGTGGGAGCCTCCTTCCCCCTTCCACTTTTCCCTTTCCCTTCACTGGGATAAAAATCAAGATCATCCGCCTTGGTGATTCTGTGGTAACGGTGCTTGTAACCCCAGTCGACGAACTTCCCTGTTTCCCCCTCCATTGCCTTGGCCCCCATTGCATGAAGAATTGTCGCAGCGCCTTCGTCAAGAGGCCTGGCTCCAACCATCTTAAGCAGAAGGGGCCAAATCCACTTCATTTTCCTCTTCATGTCCATCCAGCCCGGAGTGTTGGAAGGGGCCGAGCCAGGACAAGCAACGTTCACGGTGACTTTAGTCTTATTCAAGACGGAGGTCGCAAGGTGCTTGCAATATACGTGCTGAGCAAGCTTAGTCTGACTGTAAGGGAAACCCCCGCCCTGCATTAGGACGCACTTTCCATCCTTCCTGAGCTGCTCGAATGACAAGTCTCCCTTCGCCAAGCTCATCGTCGTAAACGAACCCATTACACATATTCTTCCGACGGATCCCGAAGAAGCAGCAGTGCTCTCCATTATGGGACAAAGTTCCTCAATGAAAATTGCCATCTGCCGAGCGAAGTGAGTAGTGAGTCAGCCGAGCAAAAGAGCGAGGGTGGGGAGTTGCGAAGTTAGTTTTGCGGTTTTGGGGGGCAATATCACACACATCACGCGAATCTCACCTGCAAGAAGTTGACAACATACATTTTCTCAAAGCCATCCTCCTGGAATTCGCGCTTCTTATAGGTCAACCAGGCACCGGCATTAAGCCCCATAATGTCAATGGTTGCTTCAGCGGCTTTAATCTCCCGACAAATTCGAAAAATGTCCTTTGGTTTCTGCAGATCTCCTACATAAATAGAGGTACTAATGTTGGACTTCTTGAAAAAGTCTGAGATGCTGGTTAATTTCTCCTGGCTGCGACCGACTAGAATAACCTTGGATGGCCTCTTTGCTTCCGGGAGGTCCCCGATGGTCATCATAGTCGCATGTCCAAGCCCTGTAGTGGGGCCAGTGAAAACCACTGACTTGCCAGCCAAATAGTCAAGGTCATATGCTTCCGAGGGTGAAAGGTTCGTGGATCCCTTTCTACCATTCTTGGGAGCCGGCCAGTTACTGGGGGGGTAAGTCATGTCTTTATATAACTTTGATACGTGTTGTTAATACGGAGCTTTTGTTAAGGCTGCCCGAAACGAAATGCGAGCCACTCAAAAAAAAAAACAAGGTCCCTAACTGAAAATTTGGAATTATTTCAGTTGAAATAAAAACGTCAATGGTTGATCTCTCCCGCTGCGCGTGACAGCGCAATCGGGTCTTCGTCTCAATCGCTCCCGCCATGGCTTTTGTGCCATGGCGGGGGCCAAGGTTGGCATCGTGCCTCAGTCTTCCGTGGACAAGATCATGGGAAAAGAGAAGGAGGTGACACTCAACGCTGCTGACGATTGTGGTAACTTGTTGAGATAGTAGAAATAATGAAAAAATAAAATAAGAAATGTCAACCTCAAACCCCTTTCCTTTGGGTGCTTTCAGATCTATGTTAACTGTCTTTCAGGTATCGCAGTGCAAAAAGTTTCTTTGGGATCGTTGCTTTGACATCACTATACCCGAGTTTTACATCTATTTCTCTCTTCCGAAAGCAAGTACTAACCTTTGCCCTGTTCTTTTGAAGTTTTATATTTCGCCTCTCTACGACCTCGTTCTTACGCAGTGCTAGCATGAGTTTTCTGGTACCCATGTCACCAATAAAATTGTTTTTTAAATCGACCAGTGTCACTGTGCAATTCACTACGAGCATGCTTGCAATTTTTATAGCCCCAACGTCGCAAATTTTATTGTTTGGGAGCTCTAAGATACGCAGGGTATCATTTTTGCAGAGTGCTCGGGCCAAGTCACTTGCGCCCTCATCACCGATCGCCATGCAGTCGAGACGGAGAGACATAAGATGGGAATTACATTCGAGTACATTGCTGATAGCGATGGCCCCGGGGTCGCCGATGTAAAGTTTCTGTCTCACAATGCCCCTAGATTCGTCCCAGAAGCTGTCCTCGTCAAGCTCATCTAGAGACGGCCTTTCGATTGAATTGACTTGCAGCAAGGAGTTAAGCGAAGAGGCGCTGGACTGAAAGCTGACGATCGAGTCGAGCATTGATGAAGTTTTTTCCTCCACAATAGCTGGCCCGACGTCATTTACAGTCTCAAAATTCAAAGTAAGAGAAGTCACCGTCTCGTCATCTAGGTAAAGGCTCAGGCAGCTCTCGTAGATGACATCTCGAATATCTTGTTGGAGGCTAAATGCATTGTCCATGTAGTATTCTACCTCTTCGATGATCCCATCCAAAGCGCGAGTAAGGATATTGTCCTCAATCTTTTCGCAGGCAAGAACAATGTCATCGTCAGTGAGGCTGGGACGGGGACGCAAAGCCTCCTTAGGCGTCAGACCCCGTTTGACCTCGTCTTCGAGCTTGTACTTATTCATCATACTTTTCATGAATTCTTCTTGGCCGTCCTGCACGTTTTTCTCAGCCGCAACTCTTTCCTCTTCATCCTCGCTACTGAAGGCAGCATCCATCTCCGCATCGAGAGTTTCCTGTCGTTGCCTCAGATCCTCCTTGGCGGCATCCCTATTCAACGCATCTTCTTCCTCGACCAAGTAAGTGGCGACCGCTTCATTGTAAAGTACTTCGCACCCCTCGTCGAGAAGCTGCTCGATTGCCATCTCACCCACGAGGGGAAAGTTATCGCTTTTGGCCAGGAAAGCTGACTTTTCCTTGCCGTCGAGCATACTCTGCTTAACCTTATTACGAATATAGTGGAGCCGCATTCCGAGCTCTGTCTCAGCTTGGCGTCTCCTCAACAGATAACTACGCACACAACGCTGGATTTCCATGCAAGCGGCATTCTGCTCCGCCTTCTCCTCGACGTGAATGTTATGGTTCCACTTGGAAAATGCGGCCCTCCACCACCTTATTTCCGTGTGCATCATCGCACGAATAAGCTGTTTGCACTTATTCTCATAAATCTGAGCCTTGGCAATTTTGCTCAAAAACTCAAATGCCCGATCGCGCTCCATCTGGATGAAATACGCATATTCACTGTACGCGCTCTGCGAGCAGCCCAGCAGACTTTCTTTGGTGTATTTTTGCACGCGCAAAATCATGAGCCGCTTCTTCTCCTTCTTGACAAACTCCGGTTCCAACCAGGTCGACTTGCGCGTCGCTTTGTTGTACCAGTATATATCGCGCGACTCAGGATCGATGGTCTCCTGCCAGTTTCCATACGTCGCGACGACCACAGGCTCTTCCTTCACCACCTTCTTAACCGTTTTTTTGACGATCGGTGAAGGCGCGATCGTCTTCGGCACAGCAGGGGGAAGACTTTCAAGCTCCTCAATGAATCCTTTGTCTAGAGGAGGCTTTGAAGTTGGGTCATTGCAGTGCCAGAGAGCAAGGAGAAGCGATCCGTAGGTTTTTCCGTCGTTCGTTGATTGTTTGTTCGTGAGGTTGAACCACTTTCGCACCTCTCTCCGGTCCGATAGAGAGGAGAGGGGGACCTTACAGTACCCCATGAAGTCGTCTCCTGAGCCGAGATCATGGTCAAATACACTGATCTCGATAATATTTTTTGACTGCATCGACAAGACTCGGTCAAAGTATAGATGCTCCATCCAAATCGGATTCGTCTGCTTTTTGATGACCCTCGTCTGCTTCGATTCCTCGTCAAAATTGATTTTGACGTACGGGTCGCTGCTGCCTCCGCTGGTAAACATATTTTTATCCATGATTTGGAGTCCCTTGGCACGGATTACGTAGCAGTGGATTCTGTTGGGTTTCTTGTTTTTGTTGAAATCTTTCACCGATTCAGGAAAAGGTGGACCCATGTTGCTATCATCTGCAGCCTCGGCTTCAGTCAAAAGAAGGGGGTTGTATACCCACCTCAGAGCTAAAAGTAGTCTTCCACGATCTTTGTCAACCCTGCCATTCTTGTCCGTAAATTGGAACCACTCTCTGACCTCTCTCCTCGAAGAAAGCTTTTTCATGTCGATAACAAGTTTCCCCATGAACTCAGTAGTCAGCTTATCAGCGTCTCGAATCTCAAACTCAATTTTAGAACCGGGATCGGTCTCATTAATCACAAACTTGTTGTTGGACTTCCAAACAGGTTCTAGTGTCTTCTTGATTGTGTCAGTTTTAAAAGTCGGGGAATTTTTGCTGCTCGTAGTCACTGACACAAAAGGGTCGGAGGTCCCTTTAGTCTTAGTCTTTTTCTTTCCCGCCTCGCCGTCCTCCTGCTTCTTTTTAGACCTTCTCCCGAAAGAGGGAGCCTTTATCCCTCCAAGGATGCCCTTGCCGTCCATGGCAAGTATGTACTTGGCCTTGATTACGAGAACGTGTAGCTCGTTGGGGATCTTGCCGTCCATTTTCACATCATCAGCTTTCAGAGAAGGAATCGTTTGCATCTGCTCAGCGAGATCCAAGTCGGTGAGCTCTTGGACCTCGGCAGGAGTGGCATCAACACCAGCCGCCGCCTGTTCCGAGTCACCCGTCACAGATGCCTTCGCCTTTTGGAAGATGTTCTTACTCTTCTCAGGCAGTTTGAGGTCGTTGTCATATACCCAGTGTAGCCCGACCAGAATGTCCCCCAAGCTCTTACTTGTATCGTCTCCCTGGAGGTTGGCGAGACGGCGCCACACTCTTGATTCCTCTCCGGTTTTCAAGTCTACCATAGGGACCTTTATTTGACCCATAAAGTCGTTGCCACTACCCATATCGTAGTCATCGACTGTCATCGTAAGAGAGAGCGCGGGGTCAGTGACATGGAGAGTAAAGTGCTCGTCCCAAACAGGGTTGAGATCTTTCTTCTTTACGGTAGATGTGACTTTGTTGTCTTTGTCCCCGGTGTGCATTGTCACAAGAGGATCAGAAGAGCCAGGTCCCTTCTTTCTAGACAACATTCCTGGCTTGTCCATGATGGGTAGATTTCGGGCTCGTAGTAAGATAATGTGTAGACAGTTCGGGTTTGTTATATTTTCGTGGTGCTGGGACAAGTCGTCAGGAATGATGTGGGGGGGAAGGGGCATGGGGGGAGATTGGAGATCAACAACTTCTTCCGACAGGGGCACAGAGTTGTCAACAAAGGGGAGAGTAAAGTTGACAGAGAATGATACAAAGCCGGTAGCTGTCGTCTTTTTCATCTTCTCGGTGTTCTGCAGATTCACATCGATAATGTGTTCGTTCGTTATGAGATTGTCAAAATAGTCAGAAAGTGAAACAGTAAATTCACCGAGTGGTTCTGATGATAACGTGTCTGCGTCAAATACTGTAACTCTCAGGGAGGGAAGGGAGGCGGCAGGACAATCAACGTCCGTAGAGAAATCAAACCATTCATCCCAAGCTGGGTTGAGTGTTTTCTTGCACGTCTTCGATTTCTTCTTCTCCACTTCCTTCCCAGACCCACACTCCAGCAGTTGAAGGGTGCAAAATGGATCAGATTTCCCGTTCTTGTCGGCTGCAAGCAAATTGCTAGCAGTCGATAAATGTACACGGAGCTTACGAGGCATTCTTCGGGGGGGGGTTTGAATTAATTTAGATTTGCACCGCGATTTATTTATACTGAAATGACAAACTCAGAGTGACATGGCGTGACTGAGGGAAAAAAAAACACCAGGGGTAGTAAGGTAAGTTAGTGGAGCAGCCTTGCTTTGTTCAGGGTGACTTACTTTTTCGAGGGAGTTGTCGTTCAACAGTTGTCTTGTTATCCGTTGAACCTTTTCGGAGAAAAAAAAGGATTGGGGCTCCTTGAAACACGTGAGCACATAAAGGCGAAAGATAGGCACGAGAGAGAGTTTATCTTTGCTAAAATGGAAGAAAGGGATGCATGTGCAGTGCTTGATCCCCGGTTAGGGTGTTGTTTATATATGTTGATTGTATTGTTACTCACGCAAATTGGAGTTGACAGACAAACTGCAGCGTACGTAGCAGTAGGAATAGTCGGATCATGCTGTTTATGTTTGTGTTGCGGCTTACTTTCTGAAAGTGGCGGTGATCCGGAAAGAGCAACCGTTATCGTGAAGAATAGCATCCGAAGGGTAAGTTTTCAAAATACCAAGATTCAACCGGCTGGTCAAGTTCCACAGGAAACGGCTGTAATAACAGGCACCCCTGATTCTGAGAATTACCCTAACCCTGGCTCTGGTGAGGAGAATAAAGGGAGAAGGGGGACGATGGAAATTGCCGCTGCAATGGTCCATGGCAAAGATGTAGATATTCATGCTCTCCACAAGGAGCATGCACCCATGGCCGGCAGGTTGTCGGAGGATGCAGCAACTGCTGCTGCCACTAATGCGAAAGAATTGCTACAATTGCAAGCAGACCTAAAGGCGAAAACGACTACTTGAAGTTTAGTTATGCCTCAACATGTAGTCGTGCGGTGAATTTTAATTTAGCGAGAAAAAGGTAGACGAATTTCCTTGGTTAAAGAGCTTAGTTTCTTTCGTCTTAAACTGTGTCGTCAAGTCTTGGCTTACTTCCGTTGTATGGCTGGGCGGTAGGCGACCTGCTGGCGGGCAGATAGTCCATCCTGTGGTAGTCATCGTTGGCACCCTTCATACCGGCGGTCGGGGAGTTGAGCGGAGGAGTTGGAGAGTGACGATCAGTTTCTGACATAGACGGCTCATCCGGAAAGGAAGGTCTCCGCTTTTGCAACTTGGGTTCATCTTCATCACTTCCATCCGAGCCAGTTAGATTAGCCATCTCGTACTCGTCCCCATTCTCCCTGCCGCCCCCAATCATATTCACTCGTCTTGGCGGCTGATCACTTATAAACTCATAGCTCATATTTTCGTTAATGCTTCCATCACATAATTTTAGTAGCCAAAGAGGTTCTGGGACCAATCCAACTTTGACAAAGAACAAATAAACACCAAACAGGAAGCCCCCAAGAATGAGGGAAAAAATTGTGTAGTCAACAGCATCTCCGGAACCCCCCGGAACCACTGAGGGTATCTGAATAGGCAGCAGTTCATCCAATTTTTCAATTGCAAATTGAGGTTGCTGAAGGGAAATTTTGAAGTAAGTCGTAGAAGTGTGCTTCACATAAGCAAATGCGCTGCCTTCGCCTTTAGCAGCGGCCGTCTTGATGCAATCTGTCGCTAGATCGCTTGTTTTGGCGCACTCAAAAAACTCCTCAAAAAACAAATCACCATTAACATTGTCTACTGTAGTCGCGTAGGGCTCGGGCTCAGAAGCAGAGAGAACAAGATAGGTTGAGGGTGCACGTGGAACTGGAATAGCTGGCCTGAATTACATAGTATCGCATCGCATCGCATCGCATCGCATCGCATCGCATCGCATCGCATCGCATCGCATCGCATCGCATCACATATAGTCGAGACAATTTACTCAAGTTAGAAAAATGCTTTCATGACACCTCCAAAATTACTGCTTTTTCTCTCACCTAAACAACACATCATAGCCCGCCATCTTTGAAAGGGAAAAATCGACAAAATCGAAAGAACATTTGCCCACGCCGTTCTTCCTTTGATCAAGAAACTTATCTGCCGTGTCTGCATCCTTGGTGAGCTGAAAAGGGATAAAATTCTGTATGCTCGACAAAGGGCCAGCATCATTTTCAAAGTCCTCCTGCTGAAATAGCAAGGAGTCCGTGACAAAATTCGAGTAGACAGAGCCAGTTGCAGGGCCAAGGTAGTCAGAAGAGTCCCACACGTCACGATCAAATGGGGAAACATTCGCCGCGGGGGGGCTTTCACCATTATCTTTTTCGAACGGCGCTCTATATACCTCTACAAACACCTTCCCCTTACCCGAGAGATCTATTCCCGCTGCTGCACCGTCGTCCGCTGGGTCCTCGAACTGGAAAGGGTATTTCGATCGTTGCACAGGGCGGAACACGAAAGAGACGGCCCATTTCTCCTCATGGCGGGAAGTTGACGAATCAAAGTAGCGAAATGCCAGTGCCTCTTCAGAGAAAGCAGGCATCCCTGGCATGGAACGCCGCAACACATAGCACTCCAAGAGATCACCGTTCGACGGGGGGTAGGGAATTACGTGCGGGGGACTAGAGACATTTGGTGTCAAGTGCGAATCAGTTGAGTCAGAGGAAAAAGAGGTAGACAGGAAGTTAAACTCACTTCGGGCAGTCTCAGATGCAGAAATCACGGACGATGAAAGGAAAAATGATGCTTGGTTTTGTGAAGGCGCCATTGGATGGGACTAAGCGCGCAATGATCGGGGATGTGCGACCAGTGCGGCTGAAGCAGCACTGGTGAGAAGAAGGCACTGTTTTTGGGAGGATCAGTACAGAGTTCTCTGTTATTTGTGTGTGTATGTATATATTATGTATATATTTTGTGCTTCAGTTGAGTCGTTTAATCACGGTGCGATGCTCTTAGAAATCATGCGCGATTTTGGAAGGGAAAAGGGTCAATGCGAGCACCTTTCTCCCGGCAAAACGGCGGACAAAAGGAAGAATAAAATAACCATGTTAGCCTTCACGAAAACGTTTTCGACAAGCTATCTGGCCCGTAGTGGGCCATTAGCGAGTCGCTGTATGAGCACAAAACCACCTCTTCCCGAGTCAATTGAGTTTTCCTCAGGTTAGAAAACAAGGGCCACCCTTTGTTGCTGTGGGTTATGCTTCAATTACTAACACGAAACACAGGGCCTTGCAAGAAACACCCCGGATATAATGTTTCCTCGCTTCCTGTGCGCAATTTTGGCAGGTCGCACCGCTCAAAGGTGGGCAAGGAAACACTTAAATTTGCAATTGAAGAGAGCAAGCGTTTGCTAGGGGTACCCGCCGATTACCGGCTTGGGATTGTCCCCGCGAGTGACACAGGTGCCTATGAGATGGCTATGTGGAGGTAAGTGTAGCCTTTGGTGTGAAATCGTGTGTTTATGACACCAGCGATGGTTTCTTTGATGCTGTTTTGTTGTTCTGTGTGCGTTCTGTGTGCGTGAGTGGGTGTATTGTGGATTTTTTTATGACGATGTGTCGACGTGTCAGCAAACTCCACTCGGTCAATCAGGTGACTTATCCTCACAATTTCTTCACTCATTTCTTCACTCACTTTTCGAACTCAACATAGCTTCCTCGGCCATCCAGAAGGACCGAAGGACATCGACGTCCTGCACTGGGAAAGCTTCGGCAAGGGTTGGTTCGGCGATGCTACTTCTCACTTGGAACTTCAGAAAAACGGTTGCAACGTTAATGAATATTCTGCCGGGTACGGCGAGCTGCCGGACCTGTCCAAGACGGCAAACGGCGACCATGATACCCTCTTCACCTTCAATGGAACGACAAGCGGTGTCCGCCTCCCCAGGAGCGACCCCTGTGGATGGATTAAGTCAGACCGCAAGGCACTCACATTTTGCGACGCAACATCCGCTGCTTTTGCCATGGATATGCCCTGGGATAAGCTCGATGTAACGACCTATTCTTGGCAGAAGGTCCTCGGTGGTGAGGGCGGACACGGAATCCTCATCCTGTCTCCTCGTGCCGTCGAGCGTCTGGAGACTCTTGGTCAGGTGCCCGGGCGCCCATTGCCGAAAATTTTTCGCATGCTGAAGAAGGGGAAGCTCGACGAGGCTCTCTTTACTGGAGCCACAATCAACACCCCCTCAATGCTCGCCGTAGAGGATTATATTGGCGCACTAAAGTGGGCCGATAGTATTGGTGGAGTTCCCGCCCTTATCGCCAGAGCTGAGGCCAACCTCAACGTCGTGAAGACGTTTGTCAGTGGGAACGATTGGATCGATTTCCTGGCCAAGGACGAGGACACCATAAGCAGTACAAGCGTCTGTTTGACACTGGATTTAAGCTCAGACGAGATCAAGGCCTTCACTACTCTGTTGGAAAAGGAGGGTGCAGCACTCGATATTGGAGGCTACCGTGATGCTCCTCCTAGCATAAGGATATGGTGCGGCAGCACCGTCGAGACAGCAGACATCGAGGCTCTTATGCCGTGGCTTGAGTACGCTTATAATGCCGTCAAGAACTAAACAAAATGCGTTAGGAGAAGTGGATGCAGGAAAAGAGTGGATACAGGAAAGGAGTGGAGTGCAGAGCGAGGCAGTGAGAGCAATTTTGGGGATTAAGGATAAGGGGGGCGATGTTGAATTAGTAAGAAGTCGACAGACGAAGTCTTGTCTAACAAGCGAGATGGGCATCGTGAACAAAAAAGCTCTAATCTTGTGGAAGTGGACCAGACGACATTTTGAGAAGAAAAATATTCTTTTTCTGTTAGGTTTTGACTTTTTTTTTCATATCTTCTCACTTCCATCTTCCATCTCTTTCGTCTTTGTCATGTCGTTCACTAATTGTACAACCCCCCCTTTTTTTCTCCAGAACGATGCATTCATTCAACCTCTCCTCTCAAAAATTTTTTATTTTTTTGTGAGGAGAAAAAGGGCACTCCCTTGCTCTACCAAAGGCCGGCAATCTCCTTCAATCGCTTTTGTTTCCATGGCGGAAGCCCTCCAAAATCTTCAATACTCA
>Ga0115557_1002158_pt1 | contig 13259 bp, 12 predicted proteins | sample COGITO_mtgs_1104_FD_87280 | JGI IMG/M metagenome (GOLD analysis project Ga0115557, IMG submission 87280) | Pelagic marine microbial communities from North Sea - COGITO_mtgs_110421 | ecosystem: Environmental > Aquatic > Marine > Epipelagic | place: Germany:Helgoland, sampling site Kabeltonne...
AAAATTTCATCTGCAAAATACGTCAAAAATTTCCCCGGCGGCGGCTTAAAATTACGCGAGAAAGTTTACGAACGAACGCGCGGATTATCGATCATTTCCTCTGCGAATACTCAAAAAATACCACCACTCGTCGTACGTTTTAACCACGCGAAGCATTCAGAGCGTTACTAATAAACGTCTCACATCATGCCTAAAAAATCCACCAAATCCAAATCCAAGCGAACGACGTTGAAGCAGAAATACAAAGTCATTCGTAAAGTGAAAGAGCACCACAAGAAGAAGCGGAAAGAGGAATCTCGCCTGAAAAAACTCGGGATCAAACCGAAGAAACCGAAAGAGATTGGCGGCGTCCCGGCGAATTACCCGTACAGAGACGAGTTAATCAAAGAGATGAAGTTTGAGAACTTTCGTCAAGATCACATCAAAGAGCAGAAGAAGTTGGAGAGGAACCAGAAGCGAGCGGAGAATAAAGCGAAGGCGAAGGCGGGGGGAGAGTTTGAAGATTTGGCGACGATGGCGAAGAAGAAAGAAAACGCGTACGAGATGAAGTTGAAAGCGCAGTTGGCGGAGACTCTTGGTAGTTCTGCAGATGGCATGCAAACGGCGGACGATAGGGATTCGGACGCCAGTCGCCGGGCGTATTACAAGGAGTTCGTAAAAGTGGTCGAGTTGTCGGACGTGGTTATTCAAGTGTTGGACGCGAGAGATCCGTTGGCGTGTCGAGCGCCCGAGGTGGAGAGGTTCGTGAGGAAGACGAATCCTGGGAAGAGGGTGATTTTGTTGCTGAACAAGATTGATTTAGTGCCGAAGAGCAACGTGGAGGTACGTTTTTTTATCGTTTTTGTTTTATCGTTTATTCTCTCTCCGCGGGGGTGATGAAGAAAATATTTAGCGGATTTCGCTGATGTCCTGCGCGCTAAATGCTACACACATTTGTGCGGGATGCTTGACGTTTACCAATATAATGATAGGAAGAGTCTGACTCGCGGAGTGAATTTGTTTTTCGTTTTTTCGTCCAATCTTTTGCTTTTGTTTTAAAGACTCACCGCCGGACCAACCGATTCTTCTATTTATCGACGCAGGCGTGGCTGAAATATTTCCGCGAAGAGCTTCCTGCGATTGCGTTTCAAGGCAACAAAAAATCTAAATCCAACGGTGGCGGGGCAACCTTATTGCAACTGTTGAAGAACTACGCCAGAAATAAAAATATCAAAACGTCTATTACCGTCGGCATCGTTGGGTTTCCGAACGTCGGTAAATCTTCCATCATCAACGCGTTGACGAGATCCTCGACCTCCGCCGCGACTGGGAATACTCCAGGAATGACCACGAAAGCGAAAGAGATTATTTTGGACAAACACGTGAAACTTTTAGACAGTCCTGGCGTGGTTTTTTCGTCTGCGAACGGTGAATCGGAAGGCGCGACGGCTCTGAGAAACTGCGTCAAAATCGAACGTCTGACGGATCCGATTGCGCCGGTGCACGAAATCATCCAAAGGTGCCCTCAAGAGAAACTGATGGTGACGTACAAAACTGGAAAGTGGGCCGATGTGGACGATTTCTTGAGACAAGCCAGTCGCTCCATGGGAAAACTGAAGAAAGGTGGTATTCCAGATTTAGTCGCCTCGGCAAAAGTTATCTTAGCCGATTGGAACGCCGGGAAGATCCCGTACTTTACGCAACCGCCAAAATTTCGCGAAGGACACGAACAACACGCCTCGACTGAGTTTGTTTCTATCGAAGCAAAAGAATTTGACGTCGAAACCGCGTACAAGAACGAAACTTCTACGGTTATCGCGGGTTTACCAGAGAATGACGACGTCGATTTCGCGTTGATGAGCGATACCATCGGTTCGGGGATGATGATTGAAGAGCACGAGGATGTTTTGATAGAAAGAGCACAAACGAATGGCGGCGCAGGAGCGAGAAACATTGACGACGACGACGACGACGAGGAAAATATGGACATTTCAGAGGAGGAAGAAGCGGAAGAGTTGGACGACGGCTCTGGAAAAAGAAAAACATCTGCCGCCGCCAAGCGCGCCGAACGCGCGATGGAAATTTCCAAGCGCGCCGACGCCAAGGCGCAACTCGGAAGAAACAAACAGTTATACGGCAACGAAGGACAATATAATCCTGCGCAAGAAAAAGCAAAAAGAAAGCGCATGAAAAAAGATAAAGAAATCGCTAAGAACTTGGAACAAGACGAAGGCGACGGAAGTGATTTCGATTGGAGCGAAGACGAAGACGTAGAAATGTAAAAAAATCTCCCTCATCCTCCTATATTATATAACTAAAGCGCATATCCTATACTAAGTACTAGTACGTGCCTCAAAGCGATAACAACGGGGCGTCGTCGTCGATGTCGCTCTCTAACAAAGATTCTTCCGTGTTCTCACCGTCGCTTCCACTGCCGCTCGTCTCTCCTTCGTTCTCTTCTTCTTCTTCTTCTTCTTCTTCCTCGTCGGATCGATCCTCTTCCTTCAAAATCCAAAAGAAGACTCTCCCGGATAAAAAGAGCATCCGCCACACGTTTAGCGCTAACTTTGCGGTCCATACGCGAGCTATTACTTTTGCACCGGAGTTCGAATTTCCATCGTTAATCAACGTCGCGCTTAAAACAGTTGGTAAAAACACGACGCCGACTCCCGCGACCATGACTTCTCTAGCGAAAGCAAACGATTTCGTCGCATACATCAGACCGTCCAACACAAAAACCACGGCGTTGACCGGTTGCGCGAAGGTCACGAGCATCCACGTTTTGCCGAGATAATAATTTGTCAGTTCATCGCCTACGAACAGCTTACGAGCCGCAGTTCCAAAAGCTAAGAATATCGCGCAAAAGAAAAAGCCGAGGCTGACGCCGTAGGATAGCAATCGCACCGTCAACGATCGCAACTTTTTAATCGATTTGATCGAATACAATCTGCTTCCGTAAATCGTTCCAATCGTAGCGAAACCGTCAACAATGTAGCTACACACCAACCAAAGCTGCGCTGTGAGATGATGCGCCGCGAGACCTGCTACCGGCAATTTTCTCGAAGCCACAATCATGGCGACGAAGAACGAGAGTTGAAGCAAAATGCTCCGTCCAAACATATTGAGAGCGTCTACGAAATACTTTTTACTTTCTTCTTCTTCTTCTTCTTCTTCTTCGGCTGCCTCTCTTCTCCGTCTCATTTCTATCCTCCTCCTTCGCATCGTTCGTTCTAACCCAATCTTCTTCGGACGACTAAAATAAACAATCGCCCACCCTAAAACCGCGTGAAACATCACCACCACAAAATACGCCAGCCCGAGCGCGTCCAACGCCTCTTTCTCTCCTTTTCCCTCGGACGACGACGACGCGTGTAACACGACGCAAACCATCAGGACTTGTAAAAATGCCACCACACTATTCATCACCGACACCACGTGCACGTGACCGTACCCTCCTATAATTCCTACCGCGGCGTTCGAGCTCGTCTTAAACGGCATCGAGAGGCACCGCCAGGCGTAATACCCTCGCCCGATATCCATCCGGTCTGTCTCTCCCAAAGTGCTAAACAAACTGTTTCCAGAGACGAGTAAGAGTGCCCCTGCACTCGCGCCGGCGAGAACGGAAACGACCAGACTTTTCTTGCAATGCTTTCCCAAGAGCTTTTTCTTCTTCTTTCCCTCGACGGTTTCGTCGAGATGTTTCGCCACCAGGCTTCCAACTTGCGACGTGGAACCGTCCACCAGGAATTGGAAAACGGTCGTGCCTAAGTTGGAAATGCTCACGCAGACGCCGAACGCGGCGAGCGCGGAAGAACTCTTTCGCTTCCCCAAAATCACGTGTTGTAACGCTAAACCGATCGGTCCTGCTGCGTTTTGCACGGACGCGGAGAGCGACGCTTTGAGGAGCTCGATGTGCGAGATGTCATCTCGCTCGCTCCTTCTCAACATGATTGCGACAGTTACAAGCGTCAAAACTCTGACGGAGAAACGTAAGACATGACGCAAAGAACACCATCGACGGGGGCGTTCTCGCTCGCGCTTTTCCGGTGGCACCTTTGCGCGCGCGCTGTTTTTCTCTGCCTCTTTTTCGTCTCCGCGCCGTACGGACGATTTTATACCCCAAAAGCGAAGTCGTCGCTCTGGTGGGGTCCCGCAGTCGACGGACGAATCGGATGGACGGTGCAAGAGCTCGCGAGTCCAATCGCGTTGCTTTCGTTTTACCACTGTCGGGACGAAACGTGGTTATTCAGCTTTCCGAATGCTACAAATACCACGAACAATGGAGGCACGGTGCTCGTTTTGAGTTGGTTTTTTGTGCATTACATGCACCGAGCGGTCGTGTGGCCGTGGAGAAGGACGATGGGGAAAACCAATTTCCCGGTTGTTGGTGAGTCTTGATGTGTTCGTTTTTGCGCGAAAACGCGCGATTTTAAAAAGGCTGTGATGAACGAATATCCGCGCTTCTTAAGTCCAATTATGATGCACAAAACGATATATATGGTTGAATTTCTTCTTCTGAGCTTTATTTTTGCGCTTGGTGCGCGTTTGCGCGTGCATTTGAAAAGCGCATGTTTTTCGCTCGCTCGCTCGCTCGACTCACTCTCTTTCTCTCTCTCTCTCTGCGCTCTCCGCGCGCGTTCTCGAACAAACAGGTTCGGCAATCCTGTTCAACTTTTTTAACGGCAAATTCATCGCGTCGGAACTACGAGCGATAGGAGGTATTCGTCGCTCTCAGGACGATGTGTTGTTTAAACTCGGTCTCGTCCTCGCCGTATTTGGAGCGCTCGTCAACGTCGTATCGGACGAAATCCTCCTCCGCAGGCGAAGGGCGAATACGAGAGCGACGCCGTCCCGCGCCGCCGCGCGTCGCCACTCCGTCGTCTCCACCAACAAAAGCAGCAAATACATCCTCCCAAACGGATTCTTCTTCGATTACGTGTTATGTCCAAACTATCTCGGCGAATTCATCGAGTGGCTCGGCCTCGCCGTCGCCACGAACAACCTCGCCTTGCGCGCGTTCGCGCTTTGGACGTTCGCCAACCTCTTCCCGCGCGCCGTCAACTATCGACGGTGGTACGTGGACACGTTCGGAGAGAAAGCGGTCGGAAAGCACAGGAAAGCTTTCCTGCCCTTTCTCGTTTAATTATTTATACTGAGAGAATGGATTATAAACAAGTGTGTTATATATACACGCATAGAGCTTTGTAATAGTAGTAATATAGGCACCAAGCGGAAAAATGATATTTCACATCCCCTACTGGTACGTACCGGCTTGTTTTTTGTGCGTGTGGGCTCTTTTCTTGACGTACCAAAGATTTGTTTGTTAAAAACACGTGGCACTGCCTCTGATATTCAGACAATTGTTTTTTTCGCTTGTTTTTCCATTTTATCCAAACGGCTACACAACAACACCACAGTGCGAAGACGAAACACTCCTCCTTTTCATCATCATCGTCATCATGTTTGCGACGACAACCCACCACCAAACGCACCTTTCGTCCTCCTCTTTGGCTGGATCGAAGAATAACCAGCGATCGTGCCGCTGCGCGCGACCGAGGACGACGACAAAGATGATGATGATGATGAATTCCCCAGAAAGCAAATCATCATCGTCCAATTCGTTAACCTCTTCCTCCTCTTTGTTCGGGAATAACAACGATTTTGCTGCGTCTTCTTTAAGACGCCAGATTGCGAGAACGACCACGTTATCGAAATCGAAAGTGGTGAAAGTATCCGCCGCCGCGTCGTTTGAGATTTCCCAAGAGGCGAAGAAGACGGCGTTGTTAGGCGTCCTCTTCGGTGGTTGGTACGCGTTTAACATCGTTTTCAACATTTACAACAAGCAAGTGTTGAAAGCGTTCCCGTATCCGTGGCACTGCACGATGTTCCAATTTATGGGTGGATGCGTTTTAATCGCTCTCATGTGGGGTTTGAACTTAGTGGAAAGACCGAAGAAGGAGGTTTTCTCCACGGAGAATTTGAAGATGGTATTGCCGCTGGCGATGATTCATACGCTCGGAAACTTGTTGACGAACATCTCGTTGGGTAAAGTTGCGGTGAGTTTTACGCACACAATCAAAGCGATGGAACCGTTTTTTAGCGTTTTGTTTTCGTATTTGTTTTTAGGGGCGACGCCGAGTCCAGCAGTCGTGGCTGCGTTGGTGCCGGTGGTTGGCGGCGTCGCGTTGGCGAGTTTGGCGGAGGCGAGCTTTAATTGGATCGGTTTTGGCGCCGCCATGGGGTCGAACGTCGTCTTTCAGTCCAGAAACGTTTTTTCGAAGAAAGTTATGGGAGGGAACAAAGGCGTGAAGATGGATAACATCACTTTGTTTTCCGTGATGACGTTGTTGAGTGCGGTGATTTCCTTACCGTTGGCGGTGGTTGTCGAAGGCGTGAAATTCACGCCGGCGGCGTTGGCCACGAGCGGGTTCCCGTTGGCGGACATGATGCAAAGAGTATTTATTACCGGGGCGACGTTCCACTTGTACCAACAAGTCTCGTATATGATTTTGCAACAAGTGACTCCAGTCACGCACTCGGTCGGTAACTGCGTGAAGAGGGTGGTTGTCATCGCCTCCTCGGTGTTGTTCTTCCGCAACCCGGTGTCTCCGTTGAACTTGGCCGGCACAGCCATCGCGTTGGCGGGCGTCTTTGCGTACTCGCAAGTCGCGAAGAAAGGTGGTGGTGGTAAATCTTCTGGCGGCGCGTACACGGACGAGTTCAGACGGATCACCGGTTTGGTTAACTTGAAAGACAACTAATACGCGAGCTGTTTTTGTGCGTACGACGAGCGTGTGTTTGTATGACTTTCAGCGACGAAAAACCAATAACTACTTACATTGTAGAAGTATTTTGTGTACTTTCAACTTTCTTCCTTTCTAAGAGCTATAAACCATGCGCACATCGTTTTTCACACGTAAAACCATCGCGCGACGACACTTCCTTCCCTAATCTTTCGCGTTGCGCGTCTTCTCCACGAACGTCTCCACCAAACCTCTAATTTTCTTTTTCGCGTGTTCGTCCAGCCACAGTTTCACGCTCTCTTCCTCGTCTTTCACCTGTAACTCTTTGCTCATCACTTTCTCGCACGTTTTTTTGCATATCGTTTTGTATTCCTCTTTCGAGATGTCTTTGTTCTCGTAAAACGGTTGGAGGTGTTTCTTGACGACTTCGAGAATCGCAATCTTCATGTTCGGCCGAGAAGGATATTGTGCGTGTTGAACGATGCGCTTGCTCTCCTCCTCCTCTTCCGTGGTCGTCCTTTTCCTCTTCTTTTCTTCGCTCTCCTTCGCTCTCTTCGCTTGTAAAAGCATCTCCCCTTTGGTAAATTCATAAAAGACGAATCCAACTGGATTTCTCCCCGCGCATAAGAAATCAAATCCGTTCTTTTCGACCGCTTCTCTCGCGATTTGTTCTTTCTCCGCGCCAAATTTCACCGAATATTCGGACACTTTTACGATGTTTTCGAGCTCTGCTCGTGATTCAGGTTTGATTGGAAGTGTTCGTGACATTCTTCTTTCAGCGCGCTTTCCTAACGGTTTTTTCTCGAGTGTTTTGCCGCTTCGGGAAAAGGTACATCTTCACTCTAAAACGCGCTTTATTGCGGAGAACAGGAAAGAGCAGAGAGCATTCAAAACGCGTCGTAAAGAGAGGATACAGAAGAATGATGCTTTCAACGACGAGCAGCGCGAGTGGCGGGATTTCTCTCCCTCGCGCGTCGACGATAAAGCGTAAAACGCCTCTCATCATCACGCAAAGAAGCGGAAGAGTCGCGAAACGACGTCACCGTTCCTTCAACAACGCGTTGAAGACGACGGAAGACGAAGACGCTTTTCTGAAGAAGCAGACGACAAGAAAAGATGACGACGGTGGTGATGCTTTCTTCTTTTCGAGAGAAAAAGGAATCGAGACGAAAGCGACGGCGATGTGTTTGAGCGCGCTGATGGTGATGATGTCGTTTCCGAATGCCTCCTTTGACGCCGTGGAGGCGATGGAAATATCTTCAAACAAAGAGACGACGACAAGAACAACAACACTAAGAACGACGACGAACAGAGAAAAAGGAACACAAGATAAACTATTCGACGATTTCGTTTTGCCTCCTCCTTCTTTGTCTTCTTCTTTGTCTTCTTCGGATGATGACGCGGGAAGGACTACGAACGCGAGGACGAGGAACGCGGGGACAATGCTGTTATCGAGCGAGGACGAAGAGGACGAAGATTTGAACGCGCAGCTCGCCGAGGCCATACGGAAAGGCGACGCGTCGAAGATTGCGGACATCGGCGTAAAGTTGAAAGAGAAGGAGGACAGAGAGAAACAAAAGTTAATCGAGCCGAATTACGTGACGAAAGTGCAAAAAGCGGCGCCGTTGAAAGACGAGGAGAAGTCGGTGGTGGATTTGTTCACGAAATCAAAGTCCGCGGTGGTTTTTATAACCAACGTCGCGGTACGGAGAGACGCGTTTACGTTGAGTTTGACCGAGCAGCCGCAAGGCGCCGGGTCCGGGATCATTTGGGACGACGAAGGGCACGTGGTGACTAATTATCACGTCATTCGGAACGCGAACGAGTTGAAAGTGCAGTTTAGTTTACAAAACAATCGCGGGCCAAATAGCAAAGGGAAAATTAACGACGTTTTGGACGCGTGCGACGCCGTGGTTGTCGGTTTCGACGACGATAAAGATATCGCGGTTTTGAAATTGATGGACGAAAGTTGTTACACGAATAAAGCGAGAGCGTTACCGATCGGATCCTCGAGTAGTTTACAGGTTGGTCAAAAAGTCTTCGCGATTGGAAATCCGTTCGGTTTAGACCACACGTTGACAACTGGCGTCGTGTCCGGGTTATCGAGACAGATTCAAAGCGGGAACACGGGAAGACCGATCGATGGAATCATTCAAACCGATGCGGCTATTAACCCAGGGAATAGTGGTGGTCCTCTGTTAAACTCTTCCGGACAACTCATCGGATTAAACACCGCCATTTATAGCGCTTCCGGTACCTCCTCCGGCGTCGGTTTCGCGTTACCCGTGGACATGGTCACCGGCATCGTCGACCAAATCATCCGTTTTGGCAGAGTCACTCGGCCAATCATCGGCGTGTCCTTTGCCCCGGATGAAATCGCCGAACAGTTAGGTTTAGGAGGCGTGTTAGTGCTGGACGCAAGAGAGGGCGGCCCGGCCGAAAGAGCCGGCATCCGAAGCACGAAACGCGACGACTCTGGTCGTTTACTCCTCGGCGACGTCATCGTTGGCATCGACGATGAGAAAATCGAAGACTCCTACGACCTCTACAGAGCCTTAGACACCCACGTCGTCGGCGATTCGGTTAAAGTCTCCGTCTTTCGCGACACCGACCGAAAAGTCCTCGATTTTCTCGTCAAGTTGGACGACATCAAAGACATGAAACCGCCGTCGACGAACCGAAAAATCATCCGCCCGAACGGTCGCTCGCCGTCCTCCTCCTCCCCGTCGCCCGGTGACGACAGTAGCAATAGTAGTAGTAGTAAAGGGTTAAGAGGTCGGTTCGAGCCTTTGACGCCGCCGACGACGCGCTAAAAAGTAGTAACTGTCCGCTAAAAGTAATACATACTCATTAGTACTAGTATGTAGTTCAATTTGTCTAAAGAAATGTCACAAAACTTCTCTCTCTTTCTTTTCGAAGTTTGCGCTTTGTTTTTTACTTCTAGTTTTCCAGAGGGGAAAAGAAGAAAAAAGGACGAGCAAATCAAATTTTTGTGGAGCCCATACGTGTCACCTTCTCCGAGTTACGAGTGTTCACCTCTCTTTGAAAAAGCGCTCACAAATTGGTGTCTCACATGATGATTGAACAGCGCGCCTCCGCGCATCATCAGGAGACGACGACGCAGAACTCTCTCTCGGAGACGCAATCGAACAACGAGAACAATAATCCCATATCTTCGGATTTTCTTTCGTCGCCGATTAAGAAGCGGCCGATTTATAACAGTGCGACGAATGGAATGGTTGTTGCGTCCAATGCAGAGGCCACGCCGACGGGTGCCACGTTGCAAAAACATCCGAACCAAACGACGACGACGGCTGTGACGACGAACGGGGACGACGCGCGCGCGGTGCAACCATCGTCGTCGGAAACGGCAAAACAACAACAACAACAAATACAACAACAGCAAATGCAAAAGATATGTTCTCGATGCGCGTGCCTCGCCTCGTGCGCGTGGCACAAATCCAAAACAACACCGAACGCCTCCTTGTGCGAGACGTGTTACCGCGTGGAAGCGTTAGAGTTGGTCGATAAAAAATGCCACTCGTGCGAAACGACGAAAACGAGTCGGCAGTGGTACAAGTCGAAAATCACCGTCGGCGACTTGTGCAAGAGGTGCTATCGAATCGAACTGGTCGCGTTGCAACACAAGACGTGCATCGCGTGCTCGAGCAAAACGACCAGCGGACACTGGTATAAGAGCAAACTCTTACCGGACGGGGATTTGTGTAATAATTGTTACGGGAAGGTGCGTTTCGCGTCGTCGGAGTTTCTCGTGTTTCCTTTTCGAGCTTTTCGCGCGGCGTTTTTTTTTCCTCTCTCTCCCTTTTAATTTGTAAAGCACTGACCACTTAAAACTTTAACCGAACGAATCGCAACAACAACAACAACAACTTTAACAACAGGAATACAAACTTATGAAGAAGAAAATGGCGGAGATGAAAGCGTTGGAGGAGCTCGCCAAAAAGAAGGAACAGGAAGAGAAGGGTGGTTGATTTTCTTTTTCTTTTTTTTGAGCACCTTTTTTGCTCGGTTTCTTTCCGAAAAAAAGGGGTGCTCAAGAGTGCTCGACGAGAGAACTAGAAGTCAAACAAACGCGCGCGAGAAGAGAGAGAGAGAGAGAGAGAGAGAGAGAAAACAACAACAGAACGTGATTACGCACGTGTGTACAATTATAATTTTTTCAAATGTATACTTACCGAAAAAAGTACGAGAACCACAACGTATCTAAATATTTTGCTCATCACAATCTCGGCGTGGCGCCGCTAAGGAATATCTTCCCCGTGATACCAAACTTACCGGCGACGAAAAATGCCAAGTCGCGAAAGAGACTCACCGGTCCTTTTCCAGTTTCCAAGGCGCCGACGAATCTCGAGGCGTTCATGATAGCTTCAGTCGGAGGTCTTCGCGTGTTCGAATACGATTGCAACGCCTCGTTCACTTTGCTCGGATTTTTTATATCTGCCCCGCACGTCGCCAAACACTTCGCTAAAACGTACGCGTCTTGCATCGCTTGGTTGGCGCCTTGACCTAAGAACGGTGGCATGGCGTGCGCGGCGTCGCCAACCAACACGACTTTTCCGTTCGAAGAGCTCCAACTGTCCAGAGGTTCGTGGAAGAAGACGCCGATTTCGAAAAACCGTTCGCATCGCAAGCAAAGACGCAAGACGTCCGCGGGCATGTTCGCTTTCATCATCTTGTTGTGCGCGTACTCTTTCGTCACCGACGAGTTGGCACGCCAGGACGGGTTACTGTTGGCGCTCCCTAACGGTTCGTTCGAGCAAAAGGCTAAGTTATGCCTTTTCTTGTTCTCCCCGCCACCGGTGAACACTAACGAATACGCGCCGTCGCCGAACCATTGGTGCGCGGTGGTTCGATCGCTCAATTCTCGGATTAAATCTTCCGGTTTATCGTCCACCCCAGTCACGCCGAATAAAATTTTAATCCCAGAGTATATCGGTTCTTTCCTACCACTAGTACTACTACCGCCGCTCCTACTGCTGTTGCCGCTGCCGCTGCTACTACCATCACCGCTACTTGCATTACTTTCCACCACGCACTTCCTCGCCAACGAGTCAATGCCGTCCGCGCCTACGATCAAATCAAACTTTCTCGTCTCGGTCGTCGTCCCGTCTCTCCTCCTCAACTCGACTTCACCCGACTCGGCGTCGACGCCGAGAACCTCGCACCCGAGCACAACCTCGCACGTCTCCTCGTTCAAACTCTCCCGCAAACTCTGACTCAAATCCGCTCTCATGACCGTCCCGGCCATAACTTCTCCACTCTTTTCGTTCACCAACAACTCTTTCGCGTTCGTTAAAAAATCGCCTCTCACTTCCTTCTCGACGTCCACCTCGAACAAGCGCGTTCGAGCGATATCGCACCGTCTCGACAAGACCGCTCTTAACGCGTTCGCGTTTTTCGAAAACACCTCCTCGTACACCCCTAACTTTTCCAGAACGGCCGCGCCGCCGTTGATGTTAAACCCGCCGCCTACGTTCCCGTCCAAAGCGTTCGGGTTCTTATCCAACACGGTTATTTTCAGCTTCTTCGAAAGCGTCGGTTTCCTTGTCGTATCTAAAGGCGACGATAACATTTTTTGCATCGCGAGCGCGGTGGTTAATCCCGCCGGTCCCGCGCCTAACACGCACACGGAATACACATCATCATCGTCCTCGTTGTTTTTATTATTGCGTTCGTGCTCTTTTTCTTTCTCGTCGTCGTTATTATCGTCATCGTCAGTGCTCTCCCTCGCGCGCGGTACCCTTCTTTGTCTTCGTTTCCCCAAACGACGTTGATGCCGCTGCTGCTGATGACGACGTTTTGAGGAGAAAATTCGAGAAGAAGAAGAAGAAGAAGAAGAAGAGAGCAGCGAACGGGACATCGTCGTCGTTCTTTTTCTCGCGGGAAGAAGCGGCGCCTCGATGTTGTTGTTGTTCTCGCGCACCCTTTTTCTAACGAAAACACGAACTTGTGATTTCGACGTTTCTCCTCAGACCAAAAGCATCATCGTCGTCTCAGAGAGAGACAGAGGGAGGGAGAGAGATGACGACGCGTCCTCGCGGTCGTCTTTCGCGCGTCCTTTTCGCGCGCCTTCTTCTTCTTCTTCTTTTGTTTTTGTTTACCACGAACGCGTTTGCGGCGATGCGAGAAGAAGATGAAGACGACGACGCGAACAACACCAACGTGGGGTTGGAATTCGAGGTGGAGAAAGACGACGAGATGGATGTGAACGAAGACGAAGACGGAACGAAGAACGACATGGAATCGTACGCGTTACAATTGGACGATTTTACCGGGGAAATTTTGAAACCTCCACGGCAAAAGCTACGACAGGAACCGGAGTGGATGAGCGCACTCGCGAGTGTCCCTGGCAATTGTAGTAAGAAAGGAGGCAACGGAAGAGACGAAGACGAAGACGACGAGGTGTCTTTACATCGCATGCCTTTACGCTTACCGACGAATCGAATTCAGTTGAAAGACGTGTTCGTCACGAGAGAGAATTATAAACGATTAGGTTTTGGAGGGATAAAGAGGTAC
>Ga0115557_1002162_pt1 | contig 13245 bp, 9 predicted proteins | sample COGITO_mtgs_1104_FD_87280 | JGI IMG/M metagenome (GOLD analysis project Ga0115557, IMG submission 87280) | Pelagic marine microbial communities from North Sea - COGITO_mtgs_110421 | ecosystem: Environmental > Aquatic > Marine > Epipelagic | place: Germany:Helgoland, sampling site Kabeltonne...
TGCCATCTCAAATGCCATCTCAAATGCCATCTCAAATGCCATCTCAAATGCCATCTCAAATGCCGTCCCACTCTGCTCCTGCTCCGGAGCCGGAGTGGGGTCAAGCGCCTTCCGCAAACCCTTTCTCTTCCAAACCCTCCGCCCCGCCCGCTACGAAAATTATCCCCAAGAAGAAGCGGCCTACGCCGGCAGACTCTCCCCCTGCTGACTCCACAAACGCGAAGAAGAACAAGCTTACATCGAAACCGGCCCTGCTCACTAATGTGACGGCGCTTTTGTCCTCAGATTGGCAGTCGACTAAGGCGAAGGAGCCGCTTGAAATTGCTCTGGACAACTACGTCAATCAAGATGTTATGAATGGGGAGGGATTCAACACGCTCGCTATTTATTTCAGTGCGGCAGTTAATAGCGACCGTTTCTGCTTCAATTTGACGGGCGAAAATAACGACAAGTTTCGGGAGATTCTGTTTCACTTCAATCCCCGTCAAAATTTGACCAAGTCGCGCCGCGAGGGTTGCGTTGTGGTAAATGATATGCAAGAAGGTGTCTGGGGTCGTGGGGCCTCTCCCCCGTTGAATTTCTATCCCCCGATGTTCGGGGTATCCACCATGATGCTCATTCAACTCGGACCCGAGGGATTCGATTTTCTTCTCCAGGACGCCACTGCCGGGCCCTCTGCCGATCCAGAGTTCTGCTTCCGTTTTCCCCACAGGACGTTGCTTCCGCCAAGTGGGAAGCTCATTCTTCAGTTCACAACTATCAGTGATGACGGCGTCGATCAAGACTGGACAATCCATAGAATTTTGTGGGGCAGTCGATCATTGGTTCAAAATGTAGAGCGCGAAAAGATTTTGGGTGGCAATCGCCGTTTGCATCCCCGTAAGCTCTTTATTACGGGTCTGCCCAGGGTAGACGCCCAAAATATCGAGAATGTTAAGGGCAGGATGGAGCGGGCATTCTACAAGTACGGTGGGCAACACGGAGCAAAGGTCGTCATCCAGAAGGGTTGGACTTACGCGTTTGTACTGCTTGGGAATGAGACATTGACCAAATCTGCAATGGCCGACCCCGAGCTTGCTAGAACCTACAGAATGCAGCGGGCCACACCCCTCAAAGAAGAGCTCGAGGAGCTGGATGATTTGGTTTGGGACTAAAGTAAGCCCTTTTGGTAAAACAATAATAATATAATTGTCGCAAACTACCACCGTAGGTTTAACTGCAGGTTTACTCTTGAAGTACTCCTCCGCTCTCTCTATCATCGACCACTTCACATTGTAAACTGGGTGAGTCCTTTCAAGCAAATTGTACTCAGCATCTCCATACACGTACGGCCTTCCAACCTCAGCGCCTGTATTTCCCTTCACTTCGGCCCACTGTGCAACGCTAAGTCCACTCAGGCTGTAGCAAGTGTGGTAGTGGTCCCTGTTCTTGCTCGGCTTGTCCCTGAGGCCGCCATTAGCAGCCTGCCCACAGAGCAGAATATACCTCTGCAGGGCATAGGAATTGAAAACCGTTTGCTGTTCGTTTGTCGCCGTTATTTCGATGGGAGCTAACCGCGCTTTACTGTTGGCCGTAGATGAATTTATATCGATCTCGCTACCGTGCGATCCAATATCGATCACGTCGTTGTTGTCACTGTCATCGCCATCTCCGACGTTTTCATAGTCATCTTCGCTACTGTTCTGCCCTTCTCCCAAAGCTAGAACGGCCCAAGTCCCCCCAATCCAGAAACTATAGCAATTATCTACGAGTTTTCCACTCCTGCCGTTGAAACCCCCTTCGAATGTCATCTGTCGCATGGCCAGCCAATCCCTTGTGCACTCCCCCCAGCATTCATTCAAATCTTTGTTGCCGAACTCCCCAAGAACCCATAGTCCCGCAACCGCACAAAATGTATAGCCACCATGGGGCTCGTTGCCACCTTCTGCGCCAAAACCGCCCTGGTAATTGCAATAAGCATCCAGCATATACTCCTTACAGCCCCTTGTAATTTTCTCTGTCAGAAGGTTCAAAATCTTGCAAACAACAAGAGCACAATAGGTCCCACGAACGTCTGTCTCCCCGTCGTCGTGCATAGCAAAACCTCCCGTTGATTTGTCTTTCATAGAGAGGTACCAGCTATATAAAGCCGCGCGGTCGATTGAATCGTATGCTTGCTTTGTCCCCACAATAAGGAGAGAGAGAACAGAGGCATAAGTCGGTGCTCCATGGGAAATTTGGCCCTCTCCGCCCCCAAAACCGCCTGTAGACCGGTAACTATTCTTGTCTTCTGGTTTTGAAATGTTGTTCTGGAACGAAGACAGCGTGTGGACAACCCTTTCCCCAATTGTCCCTGCATCATAACCCAGGAGAGAAAGAGAATGCAGACACCAATATATCAACCAAGGCCGCGACGAGTCCAGTGACACGTAACCCGGGCTGAGCGGCTTTGTAAGACCGTCCAGCACATAGTTTTTGTGCTTTTCCCGCAGCAACCTAACCTTGGTGCTGGTGGGGCTCACCAAGCCTTGGTCACGAAGCTTTTCAAGTTGGTCTGCTGGTAAGTCATCAAGTAAAATTTTGTAGAACGGTTCTATCTCCATCTCAGTGGTACTCTGGGAGATAGTTGTTCGCGTATGGGGGGGGGTAAAGAGAGTTCTTCTCATTGTTTGGGCCAGGCAGCACGAGCTGAGGAGGGGGAAGCACGGCTGAGGAGGGGGACAAAGTAGAATGAAAGAATGAGGTTTTGGCCAGAATTTGGTGATATCCTTGAGAACGATATTTGTGTATCTGGTCGGGGTGCAAATATCAGGCAATTAAACCTTGTCTGGTGAGAAAATCCCTGGTTAGGTTTTCCTACGAATGATCGTGTAAATTCAGGACACTTCCGCTGATTTAATGTGAATTTTTTCGTAAAAAGTGTTCAGGGCTACTCTACTCACTCTACAATCTCCCCCCAGCAAAGGCTGCGATTTATTGGCTTATAAAGGTTTTGTTTCTCATCAAGTCTTTTTTTTGCGGGGTTTGATGATTCACGCCACACTTTTTCTACTTGTGCTCTCCTGCTCGAGTGGATTTGCACCGCTTGCAGCCCCCTCATTTCGGGCGTCGACAACGGTCCGACTCTCGACAACGGTCCGACTCTCGACAACGGTCCGACTCTCGACCATACTATTTTCCTCGTCTCAGCAGCGTATAGTTGTTTCACAGTACACTCCTCCTCAAGAATATGTTGCTAGGCTCTCCACAATAAACGATCCTAATCCGAGGAGATCTGATCTGCATCTTGTTTTGACTTCGTACGCCGATAATCCTGTATTCCTGGCAGATTTTGAGAGTGCTCTGATAGAATATGCTGAGCAGCTGAAGGAGCTGTCGAAGCAAGTTAGGGATGATGCTGCGGATCAAGATGATGGCCTTGATGAAGCTTCTATCTTACAGCGGATCAATAATGTTGTCGAAATGTGTGTACAATTTAAGGTGTTTAGGAACAAGAAATGAAGAAGTTGTCGAAGTAAAAGCAGTAGCGAGGCACAGTAATTTTAATAGCACTATTCTATACACTGCTCAAGCAACAAGAAGAAAGGAAAAGGAGCCAGTTAGATCCGGTCCACTCACAATGAGAGCTGTCCGCGGTGTTTTCTCCGACTCGCTGCGCATGCTTACCTCCATAAAAACAAGCTGATCCATCAAGGTTCCAAAGTGGATAAGCTCACCGCCCAAAATTTTCAAGAGATCTTTCTGAACCTTGTAATCATCGGGAGGCATTTCCTGGGCCCTCTCCAGGTAGTCATAGCAAGATTTGAAGCGGTGTGGACCTAAACCAGCCTGACAACGCGATCTCAAGAAAGCGATTCGGTCCCTTAAATTTCCCCTTCCGTTTTCTGGTGTCACAGTTCTGTTGGTGGGTCGGTTCTGAACAGGTCGCTTGGTCTTGTTGTTTCTGGGGGGAGTCTTGGCACTGTGGGGGTGCACCTTGTTCACGGAATTGTTGCTACTGTTGCTGCTACTATTGCTGCTGGTAGACTCTGCAGAACTGGCCCTTACGTTTTCTTTGTCGTTTGGGTTGACGAGAATTGAATCTCCGTCGAGTTCATCTGAAGACGAAAAATCGTCATCGTCGTTGTCGTCTTCATTTCGAGATTCTTCGGACTCACTGATCTCGTCCTCGCTATCGAGTTCGACTCCTCCTTTCTTAATTGTCTGGAGCGTCTCCTTGAGATTATTGCACCTGAGCGTGCTCTGGAGCAGTTCTTGCTCGAGTTCTTTTTCCCTATCCTCGAGAGCCAGGTCTCCCTCAACATCGTCGCTCCCTCCCTCGATGAATTTCAGATCGTCATCGTCATCGTCGTCGTCGTCGTCATCGTCAACATCGTCGTCGTCGTCGTCGTCGTCGCCTGCCTTTTCCTCCGCCTCCTCTTCCTCCGTCTCTGAGTCCTTACCCTCGCAATCACTCTCGCTAAAGTCGCTACTGTCGTTTTCTTCCTCAAGATCAACCATGGCTCCCTTTTCCTCGATGGAAACTCCCTTTATCCCTTTGGCAGCCGCCTCGACGATTTTGTTTGCAATTACGTCCGCTTGTTTGGTAGCCATAGATGTAGACGTTGGTAAGATTGCAGCTGACTCACTTCGCTTGGTGTTGACCCCTTGTTTGGTTGGAATTCTCGCCTCACTCACGCTCGGAGGCAGGTTCTTTAGTACTGGTTGGAAGAGCATTTTCTTAGGAGTTTGGATCTTGTCGACCTTGTCGACCTTTTCGTTGGTCAATTTGTCAGAGGCAATGATTTGCTTCACTTTTTTAGCGCTCTCAACCTTCGCTTTTGCTGCGAGGCGTCGGTCTAGCATCTCCTTGTCAGCCAAGAGCTTTTGGAATTCGGTGAGCTTCTTAACATTGTTGGAGCTAACGGGTGGGCTGGGCTTCGGTGCGGGCGCAGGTGCAGGCGCAGGCGCAGGCGCAGGCGCGGGTACTTGTGTCGGGGCAGCTGCTTTCTTGCCTCCCTTCCAGCTTGGAATCTCCATATTCTTCTTGATGTGCTTCTGAATCATTTTCTTGAAGTCTCTGTTGTAGTTGTTGTCGTTATTAATGTTGTAGTTCTTCGCCGCAGCATTTTTGGTCCCCACAACGTTGGAAGGGGTGGGCCCGACCTTCTCGAACTTGCTCGCTGGAAGGTGCCTCGCTGCGGCCACACTAGCTCTTCTTGAAGGGGCACCCCCAGCAGCGGCTGCCCTTCTTCGCTCCTCCCACTTCTCTAATTCCTCTACCTGCTGAGCTGGTTTTGTCGGGGGTGCAACAATTTTTTTCTTGTTGTTGTTGTTATTGTTGGAGTCAAGGATTGATGATGGGGCTTTCCTCATAAACTTGGAAGGTACCTGCTTTTTGTGATTGTTGAGGTTATGCTTGCTCGGTTTGCTGTTCAAAGGTTTGCTGTTCACCGGTTGGGGGTGACCTCGCCGAGCGCTGATTCGATTCCGCTTCTGCAGCCTCTCCTCCCTCTCGGCTCGTAGACGTTGCAGGGCCATCTCCACTGCCTTCTTTCGCTCCTCCTCGCGATTCAATGCCCGGGCCTTTTCTTTGGCGATCCGTTCCTCCCTTCTACGGCGCGAAGAAAGTGGGGGAGGCTCCCTGTTGCTGTTTAGAGCGCTTTGAGATGAGTGCTCTTCCTTGATTTTCTGGAGTCGAAGACTCGGGGGAATGGGGACTGGCACCGCGGACGATGACTCGTCGCTCGTGGTGTTTCCCGTCGCCTTTGCAATTAAATTAGCCATGCCAAGCGTATTGAGCTGGTTTCGCAAGCTTTCCACCTCAGGGGCCTCCCCAGATACTCCATTTCCCCCGTTTTCACACAAATTCAACGCAGCCACCTTCACCAATTTGGTTCCCTCACCGATTCCGCTGTCATTGCGATTCGCTATATCACTTATAAAATCCTGGATGTGGCGCTTAATAAACGGCATCTTGAGAATTCGCTCGATGCTGGGCCTCTGGTTGGGATTGGTCTGTAGCATCGACTTGATAAGATCCTTGAGATTGCTGCTGTAGCGGGAACTAATGGGTGGGAAACGGCCCTTGATGATTTTGCTCGCAAGTTGGTTTATCGAGTTACCGTCAAATGCATGCTAAGGTGGAGGAGGAGGTGTTTGTTACGAGTTATTCGGTTCTTGTTAGCGACTATGTCAAAATCTGCCCCTCCTTTCCGCTTTCACTTCCCACTCACCTTGAGCGTAACCATCTCATAAAGGACACAGCCTAGAGCCCAAATGTCAGACTTGTGATTGTAAGGTTTGTTCTTGAATATCTCGGGGCTCATATAATAGGGCGTCCCTATGCAGGTCTTGGCAAAGTCAGTGGTTCCCTCAAGGACCTTGCAGATCCCCAAATCTCCGAGGACCAACCGACCATTCCCGAGGAGGAAAATGTTCTGTGTTTTTAAGTCACGATGTAGGATTCGATTGCTATGCATAAATTGCAGGCCTAGGCTCATCTGAACAAAATAGTGTAGAATCTTGGACTCCCGGAACAGCTGGTTCTTTGCTCGAGTAATCACATCGCTCAAATCGCCTCCGTCACAGAATTCCATCACAATGCAGAGACTGTCCTTGTTCTTCGAAAGAAATGACTCTTTGTAGCCGCATATATTCGGATGATTGAGTCGACGTAACAGTGACACCTCTGCCTTACACGCCTCGCGCTCCTTTCTTGGGATATTCTTCAGCTTGATTACCTTCACACAGACCAACTTGCGAGCATCTTTCTGCCTCATCAAATATACCTTCCCGAACGACCCCTCGCCGAGCACTTTCATCTGTGAGTAAGAATGGGATGTGGTTTGAGTTAGTGTCCACGATAAATATTCTTTGAGAGTGACCACGGTAGGTTTGAGTCCCTTCTATTTAGAAATGAAGCGTCATTGGAGAGATCAGGCAATATTTACCATTTCATATTTGTCAATACTCGACGACATTATGTGAGGGGTAAGGAGAAGGGAGTAAACCGTAAAATTCTCCTTCCTGAGCTATCACAGTTGTTGTATCAGTCCAATTTCAAATGATGAATAAAAAAGACAAACTTAAAAATATTCAACTATATTGCAATTTTCTGTCTCTAACACGCTCAAACAAGGACACTGAGCGAGTTGCTGTCGATTTTTTTCACCGAAAAAGGTACGGATCCACCTCCAGTTACTCTGCCAGTTCACGGCATTTCCAACTGAAGATGAGTTATTACTCTGAGAGTGAGGACTCTCAAGATATCCCTTCGCGGCTCCTGACTGTAAATGGGGGAGAAGATGCAGATGGGGAGGTGACAAATGACGACGATGCTGCCATGATTGCCCAGGAGATCTCTGCCAGCTTTCAGAACGACGTTGTTCGAACAATGGTTGACAGGTTTATGGAAGTTAAGCTACGGATTTTGAAGGAGCACGAGGGGGTTTGTGCAGATAAGGACTTGATGTACACGACGAAGATTCGCAAACTGCAGGATACTATCGAGAGTTTGACAACCTCGCTGGACAATGCTAATGAGAGGAATGCAAAGTTGGAACTGGACCAGACGATGAACACGGAGAACAGCGCCATCCGGCACATCAGGCACGTGATGATGCGTGGTCGGGGACCTTCGGCACTTAACTGTCTAAAAAGCTGGAAGAAATATTGCACTGATCAAAGGAACAACAGGAAAATGGAGAAAATTGCCATGAAATGGAGTAGGAAAAATGGTCTGGTCAAGGCCATGCAAATTTGGGCCCATAACACAGCCGAGAGCCGAAAGGAGAAAGACGATGCTATGCACAACGCCAAGCTTGAAACTGTGACGAGAGAAATCATCACAAGGTATGAGAATGAGCTGGAGAAACTCAGGACGGGAATTAAAGAGGCGCACATTGAGATTGCCCGAGGCCATGTCCAGCGACAGCAACTTGAGGAGAAAATGAGGAGAACCTTTTTGAAGGGAATGACTGCGATGAACATGGAGGCTTTGGAATTATTCAACAAGGCTGCGCAGAATGACGCCTCCTTCATGAATGCTGGGGGCGTGAGCAACGAGTGAGATTGTGTTTTAAGATTTTGTAATTAATTGCATTGTTTATTTTGTGGACAGTAAGTAAGAAAATGTTCCCTCTACGCTTTTGTACTTCTGTATGCTTCGTTTTTTTCCCTGCACCCTCTTTATTTCCGGTCGAATATAAGCGGGAATGACATTCCACCGGGGGCAAGAACACTACCTTTCCCCATTGTTTCTCCACCCTGTTTCAGATCTGAGGGTTTGGCGGAAGCAACCTCAAACTCGTGGCACAAAGCGACAGTATCTGCCGGCATGTAGTTCACACTGTACGCTCGGCGCGGGTTTGGGGAGTTGTTCACCCCTGAGCGGTGAATTGTCCAGTTGTGTAGGAGAGCTATGTCACCAGCCTCCATCTCCAATTTCGCCACCTTCTCCTCCCCACAGTAGTCGATTACGTTTTGGTCGGTCAGGAAAGAACTATGGTGATCACGATTTACGACACCTAGTTTGTGGCTTCCAGGAATCACGTATACACAACCGGTTGCTTCAGTGGCATCGTCTAATGCAGACCACACAGTGAGTAGAGGATCCTTAGTGAGATACTGCCAGCGGTCTTGATGCCAAGGAAGTGGGGTGCCCTTGCCGGCTGGTTTGTTAAAGAACATGCAACGGAAGGAGGTGATTGGGGTTTCGGTACCGTAAATGCGCTTACAGGCCTCATCAAAGAGGGGAGCTCGCATGTAATCCATCCAAATCTTGTCTTCATCCAAATTCTGGATCTTTCGGTAGTCAAGTGTGGGGCCCTTGAAACCCATTGTCTGTTCGCCAGTGTTGGCGTATTTTTGGTCTGGCGAGTCGAGCTGCATCATTAGCTTGTCGTAGGGTACATCAGCTGTCCCTTGCATGATAGCATCAATCCGGGATTGCAAGGAAGTGAGAGTGGAAGAATTGATAACTTTTTTTAAGACGACATATCCATCCCTATCAAAGGTCGCCCACTGCTGATCGGTAATGTCTATTTTGTTCAGAGCCATGATGGGGTTGGTTTTATTTGTTTTGCATAAGTGATGGGTGATGGGTATGATGTAGGAAGTTGTCCTTTTAACCTCAAAAACGTCCTTGATATTTAAAACAGGCTTTCTGGTGTTATTTTAAACAACACGACAATCTCTCGTGCGATTTTAAGGTGATGATTCGGTCATTTCTTGTCTTTCTCGGCTTCTTCCTTCTCCTGGCACACAGCAATTACAGTGGTGGTGAAGAGAAAATTCATGCTCTCCACAGAGAATCAGTGAGCCGCCATCGTGCCGGTGATAATGACGCGGCACTGCGTTTGGTCGAGGAGGCGATTGAAATCTGTGGGGACGAAAAATTGGAATTGTTGTCATTCTCCAGATCAAATCTGTACAACACCAAGGGAGTGATCCATCGAGCAAAGGGGGAGACGTCTTTAGCGATTGAGTCGTTTCAAAGTGCTCACGGTGACTCCGTAAATGCGCTGTACAACTTGGCCAACACCTACCATTACGATGTGTATGGAATGGATCCGAGAGAGTCACATTTGCGAATTTCCAATGAATTATATGGCATCGCTTTGGAGAAGGCTACGACAGTGAACCAAGGAGAGGTGGATATAAGCGATGATATGATTGTCATGTTGATGAACGACTACGCAATCTGCCTGAAGCGTGTTGGCGACAGCGCAACAAGTGTTTCAGTTCTACTTCAGGCTGTCGAGATGAGACCTGATGATTTGCAGTCAAGAGGAAATTTAGTGATTGCGTTGAAGGATGAGAACAGGTTGACTGAAGCGATTTATCATAGTAAAGAAGCCATTAGGATCGATCCTCGCAGCAGCCAGGTCAGGCATAATTATGGACTCGTTTTGCAGCAAAACAACGATCATAAGGAGGCAGTGAACCAGTGGAAAGAGGCGATTTTGTTGGACCCGCTCTGCTCAAACTCACTTTCGTCTTTAGGACACCAGGAAGGGGCAGCTGGAAATCTGGAGGAGGCGAGGAGGTGGTACAGGTTGGCTTCCGATGCGTGTGAATCGAAGGGTGAGATTGAGGAACTTGATGTTCTGAAGCTCATGATTGCGACGGCTGTCGTGCCAATCATTTACAAGAGCAATGAAGATATTTTGAGTGTTAGGAGGCTGTACGAGATGAATTTGAGAGGATTACTTGAGGGAAAAAGTGCTTTGGTCATCCGAAGGCCGGAATTGAGCATTGGATCTGGCAGCTTGGGTTACTATTTGGTGTACCAGGGATTCAACGATGTGGAGTTGAGAAGGTTGCTTGCGCGGGTCTACTGGAAAGCGAGTCCGAGTCTGGGATACGTCGCGCCCTTTTTGCTGGAGGGTGGGAAGAGAGTGGGCGGTGGTCAGGGGAAGGTTAGGGTCGGTTTCCACTCAGCATTCTTCTACCACCACTCGGTGGGGCTTCTGACCCAAGGCGTGATTTGCGGCATCGACAGGAGCCTGTTCCATGTAGTTGTATTCAACCAGGATCGAGCGACCATCGGTGCCGATAGTCTTAGCAACAAAATACGTGCGTGCGCTGACGAGGTAGTCGATCTGCCAGATGACCTAGACATGAGCCGCAGAATTGTAGGAAAGTTCGAATTGGACGTCTTGGTGTTTACTGAGATAGGGATGGATAGCGTGACCTACTTCTTGGCGTTCGCCAAGTTGGCGCGAAGGTCACTCATGTTCTGGGGCCATGCGATCACAAGCGGGATCACAGGAGAAGACAACCTGATGGAAGGGGGTGTGGGGGGTGTCGACTATTTTGTCAGTTCAGAACTGTTCGAAGTGGAGGGGTACGAAGACAAATACACGGAGAAAGTTTACATGATGAAGGGTCTGACTACATACTTTGAGCACCCGGTGTCCCCGAGGGAGGGCGTGGGAAGGGAGTTTTTTGAGCTGCCAGCCGATGGAAATATGTACCTCTGCCCTCAGACGCTGTACAAGCTTCACCCTGACTTCGACCGGTTGATTGTTGGGATCTTGGATGGCGATGCCGACGGATTTGTTGTGTTTCCGCACGGTGCCAGGGAAGAGTACACGAAGGATATCATGCAACGGCTGGCAGGGGACAGGGAAGATCTTCTTAGTAGGATTTTTTTTGTCAGGAGGATGGAATTTGATGAATTCATTCGGCTTGCAGAGATTGCTAATGTGGTTTTGGACCCGTTTCCGGTGGGAGGAGGGCGAAGCAGCTTGGAAATTTTTTCGGTGGGAACACCTGTCGTTATGTTCCTGGACAGGACTAGCATTCTACAGCTGACATTTGGGATGTATAAGATTATGGGGATCGAGGATTGCGTGTGCCGCAGTTACGAGCAGTACGTGGAGGTCGCGGTGAGGGTGGGAAGGAATCGGGAAGTTGAAAGAGAGCTGAGGGGGAGAATTTTGGAGAGGAAAGAGCTGCTCTATGAGAACGACGAAGTCTTGGTTGAGTGGAACTTGATGTTGTGGGAGATGGGCGGAAGGGGGGGCGGGGGGGGCGGGGGGGAGGAGGGTTCGTTGATTTTGGGAGAGGAGTTCTTTGATGTGGAAGTGGACAATCGTTTCGTGGGATATGACTACGCAATGAAGTTGGTGACAGCAGAGAACCAGCAACTGACGATCAGAATGTTGGAAACCGACGATCCGATTGTGGCCGCCCAAACAGTTGCCGCTCAAATTGACGCCGAGCCTGTGAAATTCAGATGGCTCGCAGCTGTTTTTCAGCATGGCTTGAGGAGGCTTGGGGAGGTAGTCGTGAGGAGGTTTGGGGTAGAGGGAAGAGGGGTGGCAAATGGGAGAGAAGAGGTGGAGGTACGCTTTGGTGATGACCTTGCCTTGGTCGCCACCTATTATGGACTCAAGTTTTCGCTCAATCACAGGGGGATTGACTTGCTTTTGGACAAGCTTCGGGAAAGTGTTGGCGGAGCTGATGGTAGCGATGCGTGGATACAGAGGAGGAGGGCGCTAGATTACCTGGGGGGGGCGGAAGGGGGGGGCAGGGTGAAGAAGGGGGTTCCAGCGGAGTTGGTACAAGACGGGTGCTATCTGACCATCGCAACCACGACCTGCAAGAGGCTTAACTTGTTCGAGCAGACAATGACGAGCTTGGTCGCAGCATTTGAGAACGCCGAAGAAATGTACCGGCACGTTTGTAAGGTGATCGTCGTCGATGATAGTAGCAGCGAGGAAGACAGAGCAAGAATGATCAAGCTATTCCCGGATTTTCACTTTGTATTCAAGAAAGAGGAGCTACGGGGACATGCAAACAGCATGAACCTAATCGTTGACATGGTAGAGACCAGGTACTTGCTTTATCTGGAAGATGATTTCTTGATTCTAGGGGGGGGTAGAAGGGGAGGGAAAATCCTGCAAGATGCCATGGCAGTCCTGACCCAACAAGGCAGCAATCAAGAGATTGCACAGGTGCTGCTAAACGACCAAAGCTCTCGAATGTGTGCCTACGCAGAACCCATGAATGAGTGTGATGCGGGTGGAATCGGGAGTAGTGGGTGGAGGCGCAAGACTCCGACAGGGGTGGAATACATCGAGCACGAATTCGGCGTTGTCTATCAGGCACACGCATTCAGCTACTGGCCTGGCTTCAGCCTAAACCCAGGAATTTGGGATCTCAAAAGGATCAAGAGTAAAATGGGGGAAGGAGGTTTTAGGTTTGACCCCAGCGATGACAGGTTTGAGCAGACCTTCAGCATGAAGGCTCACGACGCCGGATTGACATTCGCGCATCTGCCCAAGCTCAATGTTAAGCACATCGGTACCGTTGTTTCATCGTACACTTTGCAGGGGCTCGAGAGACCCTGGGACTAAAGTCTGATGTTTTTGTTTTTGTGTTGGATTTAGTAGGGAGGAGGGAAAGCGAGCGACATTTATCATTCGACATTTGCAAGCAAGCGACATTCGAGCGAACACTCCCCCCCCCGAAAGACAAGCATGCAATATTTAAAGTAGAGAATTATTATTTCGTCTTTGAGGAGCAGATATAAACAATCTCGTTACGGATCGTCGATCAAACATAACAACATAATTTTTTTTTTGGCGGGCGAAAAATAGTTTCCGTTGGGTCTTGTTTTGTGTTTGCTGTTCGTTCGTCGTTCTCGATCGTGTGCGTCGATCGTGTGCGTGGCTTTCTCTTGCTGACATCCTTAAAAAAAAATTGTTTTAGTTTACTTAAATACATTTTTGATAATCAATTTCTTTTAATTTGTATTTTTGTTTATAAATAATATAA
>Ga0115557_1002171_pt1 | contig 13220 bp, 10 predicted proteins | sample COGITO_mtgs_1104_FD_87280 | JGI IMG/M metagenome (GOLD analysis project Ga0115557, IMG submission 87280) | Pelagic marine microbial communities from North Sea - COGITO_mtgs_110421 | ecosystem: Environmental > Aquatic > Marine > Epipelagic | place: Germany:Helgoland, sampling site Kabeltonne...
AAGCTACTGTTGATGAAGCTGCTGTTGATGAAGCTGTCGTTGACGGCGGCTCCTCAGTTAAAGACGATGTCGACACTTCGTCCTCATCAAAGCTGTCGTCAAAGCGACCTCTCGTCTCCAGAAACAAACCTACGCTCCCCATGCAGTCCCCTCCACCCAGCGCGGCACAGGCAACGTAGAAACTCGCTGCCTTCCTTTCGTTGACTTCAATTCTCCACGATGATACGCCAAACTCATTCACTAGACCCAGCAAGTGCAGGGAAGAATGAGCAAGAGGGAGAGGGAGAGAGGGAGAGCTAATCAGGTAGAGAAGGTCAGAGTGGGTCAGGGGTGTTGGGTTTGTCGTTGACGACGAAGACGAGGACGAGGACGAGGACGAGGACGAGGACGAGGAGGATGCTGAAGATGGGGCAATAAATTGATCTCCATCGCTCCTCAAATACTGCGAAACATCCCCATCCCCAACGTAAAACTCAAGCAAGTCACGCGTAATCTCCAAGCAATCGGAAAGATAGTCCCACTCGTTGTTCGCGATCATCCATCTGGCTGCGGCCGCGGCATCGTCGGCAATTGGGGAGGGGGTCTCGGAATTGGGAGACGGAGAGAAGAGGGGAAAAAGTTCAGAAATTGGGATGCCAATTTCTGAAGAGAAGCTGCGGAGATCGTCATTGAAGGTCTTTGTGTTTATTGTGTCGGAGAGGGTATAAGTAGAACGGTGGGTAGTGGCAGAGTAAGTGAGGCAGGGAAGGGACGAGAGGAATAGGAGAGCCCGCATCTTGTTGGGGAGGGACCTTTTGGGTGCCTTTGGGATTTATTTTTATATCCTTTGATATCTTCTGCGAAGAAAGAAAGAGGACTATACACCAGTGAATTTCTGCGAATGGTCGAAGTTTTATGTGTAACTCTGGGTCGCTTCACAATTTGACCCTCTCTCTCTTGCAATTTTTATTCCTACGTCCACTTTAAACAATGAAGTCGATAATACTAACCCTAATACTGCTTACCGATAGCACGATGGGCTTTTCCACCCTCGGTTTACCGGCTTCACTTAGCGTAAGGTGGACAATATCCTCTCACAATGTGCACACCTCGTTACTTTCCTCATCCCCTCTATCTGACTATGATTTTGATCCCGCTTCTGGTCCACTGGCAGCGTTGACCAAAAATAATAAGGGTGGTCTATTGGTGGATCAGCGCGTCCGACCTCGAAGAAATAGGAAATCAGCTGCGATGAGGAACATGGTGAGGGAGACTGTCGTCACCCCTAGCAATTTCATCTACCCTCTTTTCATCCACGATGAGGACTTCTGCCAGCCCATCGAGTCGATGCCTGGTTGCGAGCGGCACTCTCTGGCCCACATGATGGAGGAGATTGAGGAATCCGTCAAGTATGGTGTGATGAGTTTTGTGCTCTTCCCCAAGGTTCCAGATGAACTGAAGACCAACTACGGGGTTGAGGCCTATAATCCGGAGGGAATTGTTCCCCGTGCAATTAGAATGATCAAGGAGAAATTTCCGGAGGTGACGGTTATTACTGACGTTGCTCTGGACCCTTACAGGTGAGCAGAGGGCGCATTTTTTTACAGCTTCTTCTTCTTTTTTTTCATTTGGCCATCAGTTTGCTGACAATTTCGGCGATTTTTAGCAACCAAGGCCACGACGGGGTTGTCGAAGACGGTAAGATCCTGAATGACGTAACCATCAACCAACTTTGTAAGCAGGTTGTCTGCCAGGCGAGGGCTGGGGCAGATATTGTTGCGCCAAGTGATATGATGGACGGGAGGGTGGGAGCGATTCGTGATGCCCTTGACTCCGAGGGATTCACGGACGTCAGCATCCTGTCTTATACCGCTAAGTATGCGTCTGCCTACTACGGCCCATTTCGCGACGCTCTGGACTCCCACCCAGGATTTGGAGACAAGAAGACGTACCAGCAAAATCCTGCTAATAGTCGCGAGGCATTGCTGGAGGCAGCTCTTGACGCCTCCGAGGGTGCAGACATGCTCATGGTTAAGCCAGGAATGCCATATCTGGATATAATCAAGCTTCTGAAAGACAACAGTGACCTTCCTATCGCCGCATACCATGTTAGTGGAGAGTACAGCATGCTGAAAGCCGCGGTGGCAAACGGTTGGCTAGATGAACGTGATGTGGTACTCGAAACTCTGACATGTTTTAAGCGGGCAGGTGCAGACATTATTCTAACCTACTACGCCAAGCAGGCTGCGAAGTGGCTTCACGAGGACGGGCTAGTTTAAGGAATAACGAAAAAAATTAACTAAAGAGCAGGTGAAATTTGAGAGAGGGCACCATTTTGGCCAGACACTAAAATAAAATCTTCTCTTTAGCTCTCATATCATTCCAGCTCCCTTGAAAGAGAAGCCTTTCTTCGATATTTCGTGTTTTCTTTTGGCTTCGGCCCGTTGGGCTTTTTTCTTCTTCCCGGAGTCCGCCTGTAGCGTCTTCTTGTGAGATTTCAACTCGATTGTATTGTAAGCCTTGTCGATCCACGATTTCTTGTGGTTAGTGTATGCAAATAGCTCAAGGTTGCTGGAAGGTGGCGGCGGTTTGGGTGGGCGCACTATCTTCTTGTTCAAATGGCGGTCGATCAAACAAAATACGACATCTATGTGCAACCAAATGAAGCAGAAGACAGCCCAAATAGGCATGAAACACCGGCTGAGATATGTCAGCAATATTAGGAACAGATTAATCAGCACAATGAAAATGTGCGCTTTCTTAAAGCGGCAGCACAGTATATCTTGCATGCCTAAATCGACTGTGTGGCATCCAAGAATAAAATGCAAAAAGAGCAGGAAGCAAACCTTATATGCCCACAGTAAGAGATTCCATAGCACATAGGCTGCGTTCTCCTCCTCGTGCTGCTCATCAGTGCAGTCATAAAAGAATGAACCAGTGCCGCCTCCGCACTCATAGTCTAGCATTCCGCGGACAATCGGGCAAGCTAAAAGATCAGGCTTCCACCAACACTCACACCGCGTTGCGTTTGGGGGAGGGGGGGCAACTGTGGGTGCTGCAGAAGGCTGCGAGGTAATGGGGATGCAAGCCGTTTGGCTGATGAACTTGGATTTGAAGCCTGACTGCATCAAATCACCGAAATTGTTGACATTCCAGTAATGGTCTGCCTTGGGTAGTGATGCAATATTGGTCATTAGAGTCGCCGCCGCGTTATTGGCGACATTGAGGGCAAATATCTTGATGCCCGAGCTTTTTATTGCATCAGTAGCTGCGTAAATTTCAGCATCGGTACCACCTCCGGTGCCTGACTGTGATCCATCTGTAAGCAACACCATGAACTTTGCCGCGCTTGGTCGTGTCGATCCCAATAATACGCAGTGTCCCACCTGAATAGCACGAAGGGTTGGCGTCACATCTCTGATCTGAGGAGCATTTATCATCGTGCAAATCTTGTCCACATCACTTGACAATTCAAGGGTGATGAATTCATTGATCACACTTGCATCACAGGTCGGGGGATTTGCCGTTGGGTTGCAGTTACCGGCCGCATTTCCGCTCCATTGCACCATCCCAAAGTTAACGAGTGTACTATCGATCGCAAAAGACATAGCAAAATCCTCAATAAATTCCACAGCATCGGCATACATGGTTGGCGTAATCGAACCGCTCCCGTCCATGACAAATACGAGGTCCATTTCACCAGCACATGCGGTGCTGTCTTGGCATTGTCCCGGGCTTGTGACGGCAGGAGCAAGCGCAGTAACATCGATGTTACCATTCACAGTGCACCCACCAAGAGTAGCAGACCTGGCAGATTGGAGCAGAAGTTGGAGTAAGAAATATAGTAGCATCGTGATTTTCTTTCTCCTGTTGGCGATAACTAGGGTTAGAGGGGGTGGTAGTCAAGATGAATGAAGACCACTTGGCTCATGGACTTGGGTGTAAACAACGAACGGGCCAAGGAGGCAATTTTAGATACTAGATACCCCTCAGGTTATTAACAATGTAAATTTAGGTTCTAACACTGATACCTCTGCTTATATATATATATATACAAGTTTCAACGGAACCACTGCTTTGAAAGACATTAACTCACTCTTTTTGGGGCCCTTTTTGGACACGTTTTTTTGTGTTTTTTGATTTTCGTTTACTTAAATAAATTTTTGATATACAATTTCCTTTAATTATATTATCAAAATATATGTATTTTTATTTTTTGAATTAAATAGTTTAAAAAAAGTTAATTATATATATTATTATTTTTATAATAAAATTGAAAAATTATAAATATTTAAATTTATAATATATACGATAAAATTATTTTAAAATTATTCATGAGAAATAATTATATTATTTACTTACATAATATCATGAAAGGAATTTGTAATAAGAAAATGTATTTAAGTAAACGAAATTGCAATTTTTTAATTTTTTGCAAAATGGCGGTTATAACGTTTATAACAGGGTTATTATTATTATCGTTTATCAAACATTGGCTAAGGTAGGACTAGACAGTTAACAACATGCCTAAATCACAATGTTGTCCGCTCTGTTGCCGTGACGCGTGACGCTGAGCTGAGCGTAAAGCTCATGAAGGCAACTTTTGCCAAATTTAAATAAGAAAAAATGAATTCTCTAACGATTTTACTCTCTGCGTTGTTGCTCTATTCTACGACCTCGACGACGGATTCACACACACCAACTTCGTATTATTCAGATGTTGCCTCTTCGATTCGTGAGGGTCAGACAAAGACTCTGAAGAAGCTTCTTTCCAACCTCCCCATTGGTGAGAGCCTCCCAAATCTGCTTGAAACTGAGTTTTGCTTCACCTTGACTCCCCTTTGCTATGCTGCGAAGACAAATCCCTCCACCATCGCAACTTTGCTTGAGCTTGGTGCTGATCCTAATACTGCGCACAAGGAGACAATGACAACTCCCCTTATGTTCGCAAGCCGAAGTGGGGAGGTGGAGGCCGCTGAGATTTTACTTTCTGCCGTGAGATCGTCTGGCGGAGATGTCGACACGGTGGACTCTTTAGGCTCGACAGCCTTGTCAATAGTCTCTTTGACTTGCAACTACAAGGTTGCAGAGATTCTTTTAAACGCAGGGGCCGATCCATCAAAGAAGGACAACGCAGGTAACAACGCGTTGCATGTAGCGGCCTGGTATTGCGACAGTGCTGCGGGAGTGCTTGTGGACGGTAGATTTAAAACGGACGGTGGGGCTACATTTGCCAGAACCCTCCTAAGGTACATGGATGCTGAAAAGGTTGATGACCTCTCCGGGACTGGGCGTTCGGCCCTTATGCTGAGTGCTATGAAGGGTGGGGATGGTTTTTACAATGTTCTGGTCGAGGAGGGTAAGGCGGACGAGAACAAGAAATCTCCTAAAGATGAGAAGACAGCGAGAGAATTGCTCTCAGAGCGGAAGAGTAAGAAGGATCTTTAATATGAATGATGGAGGAACAAGAACAAAAGTGCTTTAGCCCCCCAAAACAAAAGGTCACTCGTCACTCTCGTCACAAACTTTAGTAGCAATTATCATTACAATACTCTCTACACAACACCCACAGCAATAAAACAGCACAGCAAAGCAAAGCAGAAACAACTATAAAGCCGCCCCCCCATCAGGGACAGCATTCTGGCTGAAACTTGGGACCCTGTAACCACAGTCCCTGATGTTTCCGATGCCCCCTTCCCCGTCGGAGCTCCTCCACTGCGCATAACAGCTACAGTCGCCTGTTAAAGCATCACACGTTCCCCTGTTGCTACAGGGTTCGCTCTCTGTGGTACCAAGGACGCTCGAAATCACGCTACCGACATGGTCAGTCATGGTTGCCCCATCAACAGCTTTTGTCAGAATCCCACTCGCCCCCGTGTAGGCGGTGTCCGTGAGTCCCAAGTTGTTGGCGTAATATACGATACTTGGGACATTGCCGTGGGGAGAGACAAATTCAACCTTAAAAAGATTGGTCTGGCTGCTGTTTGTACAAAAGCTGTTCCTCCAAGTGGAAGTCACACGAACACTGTAAATACTTTCCAGGCTTTCCAGCTCGGACTCAAGTTCGCTCGTAGTGATATTCCACGCCAACGCCCTGGTTGCCTTCTGCCGGAACTGCAATTTGAAAGTGCCCTCGGTAGCCCTGCACCTGAGCAACTGAACCTCCTTTGCATCGTTGTAGGTGCCCGGGTCGTTGCCCTCAACGCAGGTTCTCTCGCTGCAGTCATAGCCATCGTAACCGTCGTCACACATACAGCCCATGATCCTATCCGCGTCCCAGGTAGTCGGCTCATTCGGGTCCGTTCCGTAGATATAGTCGGTCGCGTCTCCGTTCAATGTGCTCTCAAAGCTCAAATGACGCATACTCAGACATCTGCCATGGCCACTACACGGCACAGCCGTCCCTCCCCCGCAAGCCATGTATTGACAAGAGTTTCCGTAGAACCCAGGAGTACAAGAGCACGTTCCAGTGCTGCGGTCACAGATTCCCTGGTCGCTGCATTCGCTCCATGTATCGTGTGCGGCGTTGTCTCCACTGGGATAAGTAAACCAACTCAGCCCCTTCTCGCACTGCCGGATGGCACAGTTTCCGCCCATCCACCCGTCGCTGCAAACACAAGTCAACGTAGACGTCGTACACGTTCCGTGTCCGCTGCAGCTGGTCTCTCCGGGGCAGTTGGTGATACTTGTCACGGCATAGCCGCAGTCTCCACGTACACCAGCAGCTCCGTATCCATTGCTGCTCGCAAAGGTGTCTCCATTGTCATTGAAACAGGAGCAGCTACCCATGCTGGTGTCGCAAAGTCCCTTATTAGCGCACGCACCGTCCTCCTTCGTTCCCTTGACACTACTGTAAGTGTTGCCGATGCTGTTTGTGAATCCACTGCCATCCGCCGCAATGTCAATGGTACTCCCCTGGGGGAGAAGGCTATCGGTGTAAGCGACAAGGGGGGAAAGAGATCCAAAAGTTTCCAAGAACTCAACCTGCACGATATTAACAGTCGCAATCTGGCAGGCAGTTCCCGCCGACTCACTAAAAGTCACTGTCAAATCTCCAATGTTGGGAATTGACTCCAAAGCAGCTTCCACCTCGGCCGCTGAGGCTGAGGCCGCAATTGTCGCGGATACGACCCCCCGAAAGTAAAGAGCAAAGTCACCACCGGCACTTGGATCAGCAGTGCACTTGAAGAGCTGAATCTCGTTCACCTGACCCGTCGTGAGGGGGTCGTCCCCAGTCGGGCAATCATACAGACTGCAGTCACTCCCGCTGAACCCATTGTCACACACACACCCAAATATTTTCTCACTATCCCATACATCCGCGTATACAAATTTGTTAGAATTTTCGTCCCTAGTGAAATCTGCCATGTCTTTCATGCTCATGCAGCGCCCTTTCTCACTACAGTTATTTGGGCAATTGGTTCTCTGACATGCCACCCCACTGAAACCCTCCATGCATGTACAGGTCCCAGTGATTCGGTCGCACACACCCCGGTTAGAGCACTCCGCAGAGGCATGTGCAGTGTCATCAGCGGTCGCGAAATCAGTCCATGCAGTGTCAAATGGACAAGTCCGCAGGCTGCAGTCTCCTCCCTGATAGCCAACTTGGCAATGGCACCGACTGTATATGTCGCACTCTCCATGACCCGAGCACGCATTTGCGCACTCGCCGTTGGCTGTACCAATTATGTGGGACGTCGTGAGGATAGAAATCGGCAGTAGGGATGACGCTCTCATCGTTTTGTAGGAGAAAGGAAAGGGTATGTTGAGATTTATGAAGAAGGGTGGGGGGAGGGGCTAGGTTCAAAAGATAGTATTTATAGTCGAAGATCGAATAATGATAGGACGAGGAGATGTTTTTTCTCTGATCTGTGACCTTAGGGAGGGTAAATGTTGCAAGTTGAGTTGAGGCAGACCGGTCGAAAATGAAGAGCAATTTTGTCTTTACAAAATCTTGATAAGGCGGATAAAACATACTACGACTTCAATCGCATAGCCGCCTAGTTGTTGTTTTCGACCCACTCACCGCCAATTTTGTCGTGAATATCCTGTAGTCTTCAGCTCCGTTCAAACCATGTTCTCAGATGATAGCCTTGAGCTTGACGAGACTTTCAACGATGGCAGTGAAGATGGCAACGACGATAGTAGCGGCAGGATGAATGACAATGATAACGAGGCATTCTCCCCCCCTTCCCCTCCCCCCTCGCGGAATACCCCCTCTCTACCGGACCCGACCACTCCTCCAACTCAGCACCAAGAACAATTTTTCAATGTGCTTCATGATGATGCGCAGGCTAACAATATTTTTAATAGTACACTCTCCCCCGGTGACGGGGAATCACAAATTTCCCCTACTTCTGATGTTCTCGACCGCCACCACGTTGAGTTGATGGCAATTCGGACAGGATTGTCACCACAGCAGTTGATGAAGTCAGACGAACAAGACAATGCCCCCGAAAACAGCACCCGCATCAACATCAGTGACAACAATAACCGAACCAACAATGACAAAAAATCTTATCAAAATAAGAACTTCAACTCGGCGAGAGCAATGAAAAATCTATCCACGATTGATGACCAGCTCTACAAAGAGCGCAGAACTCTGGACAAATCAGGGTGCAAGTCGATAAACGGTCTGATCCAGAGACGGACTACCATGTGCTCAGAGGAGTGCCGTGACCTATGGGACCGCTCCATGGAAGCTCGTGCAGAAGTGGAGGAGCAGTTAGCAATTTTAAGGACATTGGAGAACAAAGCTGGAATGAGGGAGCACGAAGATCCTGGCGGGATGCGAATCTCGCATCCCAGGTGGGGATTTGAGCACCTGCAGCGAACAAACCCAAACACTCGTGGGGGCTCCAAAAACGCGAGGGCAAGCACCTATGTCAACGACAGTGCGTGGGCCTACAAGCATGATAATAATAAAAGCAGCAACAACACCCGTGAGCAGATAAAGCGCTCAAAATTCAAGCACATAAACAAAGACGGGGCCTGGGACGGTACAGTATTCAAGTTGAATTTAGCCAAAACATTATACAGCAGGCTGTTGCTGAAAACAACCTTCGTCGCTCTTAGAAACCTGGCCAAAATTGCTGTATTGAGGCAAAAAATGATTAAGCGGCTGATCAAATTGAAGGGAGCAAATTTGTTGCGGGTTGGTTTCGTGGGTTTCTTACGGCAGCATTTGAACAGTTTGAAGAATCGCTTTATCTGTTTCGATATGTGGGCAAATACGGAGAGGCGGACTCTGACAGCTGTGATCAGAGGCTGGCGGAAGTATGCCACTTGTAAGACGCTGCAGCACAAGGCGCAGGACTGGGCTCTTTTGAGGCACCACGTTAGAAGGAGTGTTCACAGAGCTTTTCTGAACTTCCTAGCTAATAGAGCTCTGAGAATCAAGAGGAGAATCGACAAAAAAGCTGCTGATCTGTGGAAGAGGAGGGTGGTGTTAGCTCGAGCCTTTATTGGCTTTAAACAAGCGAGCAGTTATTTGAGGAGTATGAGAATTAGGACTATGGCGCTCGTCAAGAGTGTTGATATGGAATCTCTACCGAGTGCGATTGGTCACGACGAAGCCGTAATGATGGTGAAGAATGCTCGGAGCATGATAATTCTTGATATTCAGAAATTGAGAGATGAAAAGCTTGACGGAGCGTGCAGGAGAGCGGTTGGTGTAGCTACTAGGTGGAGAGCGCATCCTCTACCCGATCAGGTATAGTAGAGAGAATATTTACTCGTTCCATTACTGCCCACCTCCTTTATCACTCCCTAACCATATCCTCCTCAACCCTCATAGTTACGTGTCGAGCATTACAGTAATTACAGGACACGACTAAGAGGAGACTGGGTGTCTACCTTCGTCTACAACCCGCTAGAGGCCTTCTTGAACCCCACCTTGAAGCTCGACCACGGCAACGGGGACCTACCCTATGATGACTACATGACAAAGAAACCCCTGCTCACCAGTCCATCGGCTGTGAATTTTTCTGCTCTGAAGGAGAGTTACGAGCGAGAGAGTTTTGCACCGCAGAATCGCCGCAAGAACTTAGGAGTAATGATTCGGACTCTATCGGCGTTTCAACGCTTGGGTGTCGCTGTCGACCCGATGAAGTTTGTTGTGAAGCTGCCTCAGGACTACACAAAAGAACCTCCGCCCGCGTCCTTCGGGCTGTCAAAGGAGGGAAAGATTACTTTCTGTACAACGATCAAAGACACGGCAATCGGAGTCAGCGCCGTGTTACTTGTACGAAAAGTCTATTTCAAATGGAAAGACTACGTGGGATTTAGGATTATGCGCCGAAGGCTATTTGAATGGGGCAGAAAGAGACTCCTTAAAATGGTTTGGAGACCACTTTTTGAACACTACATGACTTTGAGCACTGCGAAACTTGCGGGGAAGGAGATGGGAGAGATGATAAAGAAGCGGAAGGTGTTTTTTGCCTGGCAGGTATTTAGTTCCGAAAGGGTGAGGGGCAAAAGAAAAATGCTCAAGAAGCTCTTCAAGAGACGTTGTTGGGTCGTCTTTAAGATGTGGCGGAAGTACGCGCAAGTCAAGGGAAACAGGAAGCGGCGCGCGGATATCATGTTTGCCAAGACTGGCAAGTGGAGGGGTTGGGAGTCTTTTAGGAGCTGGTATTTGGACCAGACGAGGCTAAGGCGAAAGTACAACATTATTATGAAAAGAAGGTGAGAAGAGCAAGAAATAGGGTTAACAGTGTTGAGACTAGCCGCTGTCAGCAGTTTTTCTCACTCCCACCCCACCCACCCACCCACCCACCCACCCACCCTACAGGCACAGAAAAGCCCTGGTCGATTCTTTCCGGGACTGGTATGTAAAAATTATTGTCAATAGGCGGTTGCTCAAGCGTGTCTTTTCAATTGGACTACAATGCAGCAAGTTCGCTGACGAAAAAAGAGGGAGACGGCAAACCAGCGATTTCTACCTGTTGCGAGATATTCTTTTTGGTTGGAGAAGAGTAGTTGTGTCAATTCTCGAGAGCCGCTCACGACAAATTTCCGATAGGGCGAGTGAGAGCATGTGGCGCATCGGATTGTTGTGCAAAGTTTTTTTGGCTTGGCAAAGATACACATATGTGTCTGTTGTTTGTTGGGAGATGCGCAACGAGCTGCTTCTCAAACTTTGCAGGAAGGCACTGGTGATGTGGGGGAGATGGAGCTACAAGGTTTCAACATTTCGATACAAAGTGAGCGTTTTTAGGCGTTTAGAGTGGGCTTGGAAAGGTTTCGTAATAGGCGTAGGCGTCAGCCGGATGGGACGGTCGAACATGTTGAAAAAAACGTTTGCGAGGTGGGTTTCCGGGTGGCAAGAGAGATATATTATCGTGCCGAGGTCAGTTTGTAGGAGGCGGTTACTCAAGAAAATTTTTGTCGAGTGGAAGTGGTGCGTCGCTTGGAGCGTGAGCGAGAAGCGTTGTGGCTTAGAAGAGAGCAGGCGGCTTAAGTTTTTACCGAGACGAATTGATGGTACAGCTTCCCAGGCTCCGTTCGCAGTCGAAACGGACACCATCAGTCGCGAATATACTCACTATGGAAAGCCGGCAGTGACGAAGTACTATCAGCTTGTTCTATCGAGGAAAATCTTCAGTTGGTGGTCTGGAGTATCTTTCCGACATCGAAAGCTTCGGCGCAACTTGGGCAGACTGTCAAGGCTGGCTTATCGTTATAGACTGTTGGACGCTTTTTCTAGGTTCCCGACCTTTGGCTGGGAGAAGAAAGTTCAAAATTTCAGAGTGAAGAAGATGTGCAAAAAGGTCTTCAGGTCATGGAGAGGGGCGAGCAAAAAGTTTGCGTTGAGGATGCAACAGGAGGGTCTCGCATTCAGGCTGAGAGAAAGAGGGGCCGAGAGATTGGATGACATGGATTTGGGGGAGATCGACGAAGATGCAGATTATGTCGGGCCTCCCAGGAGTTTCATAGAGGTAGTTCCGGTAACGATGAGATCGCGGCTGTCGGTCAGCTTCGGCGGCTGGAAATTACAAATGTTGTTGGGTAGGAGGGCTAAATTGGAGGGCATTAGGATGGAGAAAATGCAGGGAGTCAAGGTAAAGAGGGCAGTCTTCGAGAAATGGAAGGCAGGGACACATTTTATCGCTAGGAGGGTTTCTTTCAACGAAGAAGAGGGTGTGTTCAGATTTTCTGGGGGATCGAGGAAGGTGGGAGGTTTGCAGCCGTGGAGCGAGGCAAAAATGGCCAACTTTCTCAACAAAACCTATCAAAACATGGGCACGGATAGTTATGTGAGCGACGAGGCGCATCGATACAGCGTTAGAGTCGGGGTCAATGCCGAAGGGGTCAACAGGAGGATCGATAGCGCGATTGCAAAATTGAATTTACAGTATGGAATGGGATAAGTAGTTTTGTTGAACGTTTTTTTTTGCACACAAACAAATTTTGTATTAACTTTTTCCCAAACGTCCGAGAATTTAAATTATGCCTAAAAAATTCTCCATCCCACTCATTATCCTTCCAATTGCGGCGGCTCCGGATAGCTGGTAATTGCTGATAGAAAACATTTCTTGGATGTAGGGATGGTCTTCAAGCGTGATGTGACCAGCTGCCATCGCTCCAATGATCAAACATACAGGCCCGTTGCCATCACGCTCCGATTGCAGGAGCCTGTTCGCCAAGGATTGCGGAGAGTAAATCTCCCCCAGATGCGACATCCCGTAGACCCTAATGCCAGGTGGCAAATGAATGGTGAAAGGATTCTTTACGACCTTCAAGAGTGTCACGTTGCTCTCGTTATTAGCCTTAATCTTCATCTTGTGGAGGAGCTGGACCATCAGGCCGGAGAAACGCTTGAATGTGCGAGGAATGCGGATCTGCGGGTTAATCTCAATTAAAACATTTTTCGTAGTTTTCACGTAAACCCGCAAATTCCCCGATTTATTCAGGGGTGAATCAATCAGGGCGAGGAGCTCTTGATGCAGTATGTCAGGTCGGTAATCTGAAGGATCCAGCTTGTTCTTTCGGCAGATATCGCGATGATCGTCACAGTTCAGCAGAACAAAATCGCCGGTGCGCGTCTTGACTGTCTCCAGACGCGACTGGTCTAGCAGAACATATATCGGGGTATTGGGGTGTTCAACTTCAGTATTGTCGGAAGATTCACGAGCACTGGAAAGAGGGGTGGAAGCCACATGTAACCTTTCCTTCTTTCTTTGGAGAGGTTGGGGGGAGCTCGACTCGGAATCAGACCCAGATTCAGACTCAGATTCAGA
>Ga0115557_1002176_pt1 | contig 13214 bp, 10 predicted proteins | sample COGITO_mtgs_1104_FD_87280 | JGI IMG/M metagenome (GOLD analysis project Ga0115557, IMG submission 87280) | Pelagic marine microbial communities from North Sea - COGITO_mtgs_110421 | ecosystem: Environmental > Aquatic > Marine > Epipelagic | place: Germany:Helgoland, sampling site Kabeltonne...
GCTGAATGCGTGCGTATTTCTCTCTCGCCGTTCAATAGAATCAGGGACCTCTTTATCCTCGACGGCATTTTCAGAGTCAACGAAGACGTAAATAAACTCTCCGGTAGGCAGTTTTGACCAGATCACTCGATTTCGTAAGCTAATTTTGTTCTGTGCATACATGCCATTGGGCATGACCAAACCCACCTCGATAAGCTTACTCCTCGTCTGATATATATCAGACAGGTCTGCGATCGACCTTTTTGCATATCCATTCTTGATCACGTGGTCATGGAGGCGGTTGTACGAGTTAAAGTCCCAGAGCCAAGCGAGAACTTCCTGGCAAGAGGCATGAACACGAGTAAGTCCCTTGGAAACATTCAAATCGCTGTTGACAACAGGGTTATCTTCCACCCTCTTCCCTGTCAGACGGGCCACCCTCCCCGATAATCCGGTCTTGTCTTTCAGACGATAATACTTGATCTGGTTGTGCATGTCGAGATGAAAATCGCTAGAAACCCTACGCCACACGAAATTACGATCGTCCAATTTCATGACTGCGTTGAGGATGTCCATCTCCTCCTTTGTTGGTGAGGGGGTTCTATCTGACGCCAGCAACAACTTTAATTTATCCCTATTTTCCTGATCGACTTCGTTCTCTCTCTCGAAAACAGAATAAACCTTTTTAATTGATTCAATCACATCCTTTGTTCCTCTATTCCTCGTTCGAAGCACGTTATTTCCCTTCAAATCAACGCGCGCTATGAATGTCAATCTAGTAAGGTTTTGGGAAATTGGAGAGAGAGGGGATATGTAGTAAATCAGAGAGAGCGAACCTCGAATACTTTCGTGACGACTTGCGTGCCGAAATTCTGGGCAATCGCTTGAATTCTCTTCAATATCTCCGTAACCCAAAATATAAGAGCCTCCCTCCAATCTCTTCCAGATCCCCCTGCTCAAGAAATCCCGGTCCTTTGAAGGAAAGGGACAGTGTCGAGCAGAGTACACAATGTGGTGGTGAGGATTGAATTCATACACAATAGAATTTAGGTAGTCAGATGATTTTTCGTCAAAAGGGAGCGTGTCTGGAGAAGGAAGCAGGACAGACGGAGGGGGAGAACATTTTTTTTTGTCCTTGTCGATGCTGTTTAAGGAACTATCATTCGAGTTTGATTCTTTTTGGTAATCAGAGCCCCTCGTAAACAGCCACGCCAACACAGCCGACGGCTCCCCGTGTATCGTCGCAGTGGTTTTGTACCAGGGTAGTCCCGGGGATGCGGATGCGGATGCGGATGCGGATGCGGATGCGGATGCGGATGCGGATGCGGATGCGGATGCGGTAGCAGAAAAGGAGGCAGGGATAGATTGGAGAGTAGAAATTGGGTAGAAAGGGTCGGGTGAAGGTTCCGACCAGTCATTGACTGCGAAATTAATAAAAAGTGACCTTAAAGATGGTGGATTGGTTAGAGGATGCTGGAATTAGTAAAGATTTGTGCTTCTTAAACACAACTCACCTCCTCAAGTTGACCAGAAAACGATCTTCGTCTTCTGTCCACAGCTCATTCCCGTCTTCGATCGACTTTTGTGCAATTTCTCTGGCCTTTAAATCTTGAGAAATATACGTATTCGACGACATTGTAGGTTAATTCGTGATCAAAGCAAGTTGGGCTGGAAAGTTTCCAAGGAGAGAGGATGGGAATAAGGAGAGAATATGTACAAATTAGGTAGGTTTCATTAGGTAGGTTTCATCAGGTAGGTACAGCAATCTGCCCGCGGTGCGTTTGCGTATTGTGCCAGTAGTGTTAGCAAGGGTTTGCAAGGCAAATGTAATCTCAAGAAAAAATAATGTCACCCAAAAGTCGCAAATCTGCTTCTTGCCGTCATTAATATGACACCTACCTAGGTGAGGGGTGGAGGAAGGAATTTAGCTCACTAAAGTCCCTGATTGATTATGGGGTTGTGAAGTCCTGGTGTGACTGTTGCAAGTCGATCCAGTTTTTCTTCCGGGAGTACCCGGTAGAGAGTAGAAGCTGAAAATAGCAAAATAGTGTGTGGAGTTTTGACCCTAAATTAAGCTTCTTGATAATCGGTTTCTAGAAAGTGCAAAAGTGCCCCGTTTTTTACACTTTTCTATAAAATGTCTTACATTTTTATTGTACGATCATCACTCTTCATTCACTTCTTCTATTCAAATATTCTTACATACTACGAGATCCGCGGAGGTAGTCATCGCAATAGTCGCGTCGCACGTTGCGGGCACTTGTCCTGGAGCGATTCCGTCGGTGGTGGCGCTCTGGAAGTCCCCGCTGTTAATCATAAGAAAGCGCTCCCTCATCATTCTCGCCTGAATATCAACAGGACGGGGGGTGGAGGTGGAAGGAGGTCAGCAGGCCCTAACTACTATGTTTACCTTGCACTACGGGTGTGGGGTTCCCAGTATTTAGCGGCACTCTTAGACAATTGACCACTTAAATTTATTCAAAAACTTCACTCAATTTTCCTTTCTACCAACTTTCCATAACAAGTACAGTTTTATGCGAGGACAATGTTCCTTTTTTGCCCTACCTCATTACTTCCCCCTCTTCCTGTCTCTATCGACCCTCTTTCTTCTCTTCGAGTAATTGACCCGCACCAACCACCCTACAAATAACCAGTACAAATACAGTCCAAGCGTGTAAGTTTGCATAACGCAACAAGCTGCCATAACAAACACGATTCCCATGGCGATTCTCCTGTTTGCAATCCTCAACGCTCCGACTGCAAGCAGAAGGAGGAAAATCTTATCCCCTGTGAAGTCAGTTTCGCGCCCATCCCTCCGGAGGACCAGGTTTGCCTTAATCCCAATTCGGAAGCCCCCTGCGGCACGGACTGAAGAATGGTGATGAAGATTTTTCTTGTACCTTTCCACAGGGTGGTCATTCTCGGTTTGGTCAATTGGCTCCAACAGCCCTTTCCATCTCCTCAGACAGGCCTGCAAAACGGTATGTTCACACGCGTTTCCATCCGGATCGAATCTGAGTTCCTCTATCACCTCTGTTCTCTGATCAGCGATTCTGTACCCACATTCCTCGACCGCATCTTGAGAGAAAAGGACTGGATTGTAGATGGCCAACCCGCCGAAGCAAAATTTGACTTCGTGCACACCAGCGTCGTCAAGATTATCGCTCACAGTTCTGTACATTCTATGGAGGTAAAAGTTGAGGTATGTGAATGTGTTGAGCATCTCCCATGGCCAGGTACCGTCTAAGAACTGTAAACAGTAAGTGTCATAAAGACACTTGTCCCCCCATGGAGAGGGTTTAGCCTCGTATCCGTGAGAGCATACTACATCGTAAGTGGTTGGGTTGCCAGTAAAATCTTGAGTAGCGTCAAGCACACTTTCGTCATCTCTGCTTGAAACAGCCCATATCCCCTCCAAGAAAGCTGCAGGGGGGGGAAGCGAGATTACGTCAAAATCCAGAAGAACAACCGCTAGAGGAGTAACGAGATGAACAGTAGAACCAATATTACCCTCAGAGAGCTTCGACAGCGTAGATAGTACTTCTTTGCGATGAAAGTCCCTGAGGTATGCAAGGCGTTCAATCCTGTCGGCGGGAAGAGGAGATGGTTCAATGAGAAACTTAAGTTCCCGGAAAATAGAGAGAGGACGTGATAAAGTTAGAAGCGCCTGATTAAAGCTGGAGTTGGCGCCAGAAAAAGAATGAATTGAACTCACTTGCACCTCCTTGCAATCCTTCAAACCTTGTTGGACACCCTCCCTCTCCCCCTCTCTGTAGAGAATTGAGACAATGGTTTCTGCTACGCTATCGCTTTTTAATACACTACAGTACTCGTTGACTTCAGATAGGGTGAGGGAAGGGATGGAAGAGAGAGAGATGGTTGTTGTGAGGAGGAGAAGAGAGGGGAGAGGGTCGGGGTTCATTATGAGAACTATGTTCACAGATGATCTAATGAAAGGGTGGGCAAGAACAGGACTTGTTCTGAAAAAAGGACATGAGTAGTTGTGGCTCGCAGTAAAAAATCTGGGATAATTGCTATCCTTTTAAAGAGTTTAGAAAAAAAAGAAAAAAATAGGAAACGAACCCGAACAACAGAGTTGTTCTAGAAAAGTAAAGTTCACAAGGGAAGGGGAGAAAAACGACTCTGATGGAATACGTTTCATATTGGACCGCGTAAGCTAGCGCAAGCCTTCGAATTTTCCGCTTCCATACTTCCTTATGATCTTAGAGCTAACAACGATATAAATTAGTAAAGTTAAAAACTCTTGCAGAGATACAGCCATTTTGGTCGTTTGAAATCTACTTCCTTCTGCTCCCCATTGCTCCACCAAACCCCCGTCCTTCATCAACCCTTCTCAAAAACTCCTCAAACCCTTCTCTGACCTCCCCGGCACTGTCAAAGGTTGTCTCTAGACAGGTGCACTTTTCGAGCTTTGGAGGGACTCTTGATCGGAAGGCAGCATCAGGTTGCGTGCGCTGAATGAAGACAAGAGTTTTTTTGTCTAACATGGGAAGGGAGAGAGCGAAGTATTAGGCGTGTGGGGGGGTGCAGTATCGTGCTAAGTTAGCCACAGGAACGACTCAAATTTTGTTTTCATCCTCCTCACCTGAAATGCCAGCATTCTTAACGAATTGGTCATACCACAAGCCAACCTCAGTGTCATGAGTGGCAATTTGAGGGTTATATACCAAGATGACCTGCGTTGATAATGTCATGTTGAGTTAGTTGCGGCCTTTCCGGTCAATTATTTAAATATAACGCTAAAAAAACTTCTCTTACTCACCCCGTCGACTCCATTCTCATCTTTTCCTCCTCCCCCATCCTTGGGCTGCATTATGGCTGGCCAGCACTTTTCATAGCTTTGGCTTCCACTAACATCCCAGAGCTCCACCTCAATCCCATTGCATTCGCTTTCAAGGATTCGGACACCTTCTGTGGGGGTGTATTGTTTTGATCGAGTGCCGAGGGTGGGAGAGTTGCCACAGAGGAAGTTAGCAATTGATGTCTTGCCCGAGTTGGTAGGTCCGCAGACAACGATCTTCATTGTGATGATCGATTGAGTTTTTCTATGCGTCGTTGTCTTGTCCCTTGTTTTGTTTAAATTAAATCAAAATCTGATTTTTTATTTCTTCTGATTTTTTCCGACTCCCCACTTCGAAATGAATTTGATGCTTTGGGGGCAATTATACTCACAAGGAAGGTAAAAAAACTTCACCCTTCAGGAATAGAGAATGGGGAACCGTGGTTCTAAAAAAGAAGAGAAGGATGAGATTGAGATTGAAGATGAGGGTATGTCTTTGGGGGGATTGTTGGGGAGATTAATCACTTTATTTAACAGCAAACCCCATTCGGGTCATCGTGCTTCGCGTTATAAATATGCACACACTAACTGCCTTGTACACTTTTCACTTTATTTGGCCAATTTGTAGACGAGGGGATGACTGAGGTTCTCCGCACACACCTTACTCGTCTCATTGCCTACGCATCCTCTGCCGATATCTCACTCCAACGTGAGGTTGCCGAAAAACTGGCGAACGAGGCTGTAAAGACTGAGAGACAGCAACAGATTGTCGATCTTGGAGGATTGCAACTTCTCCTCCCTTTAACTGAGTCGGAGGACAGTGAGGTACAACGCCTGGCTTCTCACGCACTTGCCAACCTCTCTGTGAATAGCGAGAACCAAATAACAATGGCTGATGAAGGCGGTATCGAGATGCTGGTGCGGCTCTTGGAGGTTCGTAGCTCAAATTTTGAGGCTGTGCACAGGCAGGCCAGCAAGGCACTGGCAAATTTGGGTGTGAATACTCGGAATAAAGAAAAGATCAGCAGGGCGGGTGGTATTTGTCCTTTGATTGACCTCGCAAAGTCGGGGAATATCAGCGTGAGTGTAGAAGCCATCGCAGCACTGGCCAATCTTGCCGTCAACGACGCGAACGAGGTCGAAATCGCTGAGAAGGGGGGCTTAGAGCCTATTCTATCTGCCGCTGCTACAGGTAATATTGACCTTCAAAGTCAGAGCGCCAGGGCTCTCAGGAACCTCAGCGTAAACAAGGAGAACAAAAAAAAAATCGTTGGACTGGGTGGCATTGAAATACTTTCAAGGCTCAGGATGGTCAATGAGGAGCGAATAAGTCGACAGGCCACAAGAGCGCTGACCAATCTTGGTGTTGAGGTGTGATTGGATTGATTTGTGTGCAGGGAGCCCTTCTCAGTGATATTTGAAAGTAGAAAAGCGAGCAATAGTGATGTTTACGGTTTACATGTATACGGATGGTGGGTGCCCCTCTTTCATTTTAGTGAAACATTTTCTGGATCTCCTCAAGGTCACACCTCTCAAGAAAGTCAACAAAGCGCCTCTTGCTGGTTTTTGTGGTCCGGCTGAAATCCTCCTGAACAGAGCGAAGAAAGGCTTCGTTCACTCCGCCTCTCGTGATAATGGACCGGTCTATCGCTCTATATATCCTATCCTTAACGCCACCCTCACGGTGCCTCTTAAGACCCGCAAAGATCTCCCTCTGTCTCTCAACCCTTTCCCTCAGTAGCCCATTGCGACAACCTTCCATCCTACTCCAAGCATCTTCGTAGTCGATCGCCAGGAATATTGGCACTGGCTTCCGAATGTTGGTTTTGCTTCTGGAGGAGAAGTAAGCCGCTTGTATCCTCGTCACAACATTGGGTACCTCGACTCCTACGTTTTCCTTGGCACTGCCGCCGACGGTGGAGACCAGTATAACAACTGAAAATTTGAACTTTTCCACAGCCCTAATCTCCCCAGCAATTTTCTTTATTTCTGAGTCTCTTGACACAATCTCATCTACTCCAAAAACCAGCACAGCGAGATTCAGACAACCCTCAAGAGGGAGGAGGTAATGTGCACCACCAACTAGAGTCTTTATCTTCTGATGTGAGTCAGACATGTTCCCAAAATACTCGGTCAGGGACTGCCGAAAGATAGATCGCGCAGATACTTCGGACGAAGAGATAATTCGCGTCATTTTTTGATGGTGAGAGAGAGATAGCACTTTTTTTTGTTTCAAAGTTAAGATGGAAGATATCTCTTTGCGACTGAGCTGCTTGGTTTTTTTTTTTTAACGTCTAGGCTGCTGCTGCAAGTATTTAGGCGGAAAAAAATAACTTTAAACATTTTCTTTCACTCATACCCATAAAAACGACTCCACCAAAAATGACCCTCCTATTCCTTGTGTTTCTTCTCTTTCCTGCCTCATCTTTCTTGGCACCCTCCTCTATTCGGTGGTTGTCTCACTTCGGTGTAGCCGATCCGACAATTCTCCGGTCGAAATCAATTCAACAATCAACACCTCAACGACGCCCGCTTGGCTCTCTTGAAACCCTTTTCTTGCCGAGACAATATTGGCCCTCGTCCTTTTCGGGAGACGTTCAACCGCCAAAAATCTTCAGTCCGATCAATCATGTCTGCCGTGTTAAGTTCAAGCCCTCTGATAAGGTGTCAGTAGACCGTATTCAGACGGCCATTCTTGGGCTGATGTCAAAGCATTTGATGCTCAGGACCAGGGTGGTTGGACAGGGTAGGCTAAGGAGGGAGAGTGGACGAGTGGATAGCTGGGGTTTAGACATGGTAAGAGGCGGAATTTACGATGGTGACAATCGTGAGGGAGGGAGCGAGGACACCATTATGTTCGAGTTGATTGATGGTGATGACAGAGAACTGGAACTGGAGAGAATAGTGAAGGAAAATGTTGTGTCAATCCAAGCGGGCGAAACAGTTATGAGCGTTTTCACAAAATCTCTTGATTCTGTTGTATTCGATAATGCGCGTGGACCGCTCTGGAAAATAGTGGTCGACAGCGAAAACTGCGAAATCGTCTTTGTTCTAAACCATGCAGTGAGTGATCAGAAAAGCTTGAATGTTGTAGTGACTGATATCTTGGAGAGTATTGCTGGTGTTAAAGGGGTTAACGATAAAAGTGGTCATCACGGCAATGATGTTGGCATCATTCCAGCGCAGCTCGAAACATCCCTTCTGTCACGGAATGATGCTGTCTATCCTGATGTCCCTCGTTGGAAATCCCCTTTGTTCTTTGCCAACCAGGTGGAGATCCCAATTTATCGTCCAGGGATGAATACTCTCAAATATTTAGTTAGAAAAGGATTGGAGGTTTTTAAGAGGCCAGTTGTCGACCTTGATGGTGTCGGAAGTAGTGATGCTACCAGAAGTAGCGATGCTGTCGGAGACAGGGAGACGATTGTAACTTTTAGGGAGTTTGACGACATTGACGTTGTTTCAGTTGTTGATGCGTGCCGCGCCAACGCCGTTAAACTGACCTCCCTTCTCGGATCGGTGACAGTCCTTACAACCTCTCTATTCCACGGTAGCGAGAAGAACCCGGGTGGCGAAGGGCGAAATTACAAACTGCTGCAGTCGATGGATTGGCGAAGGTTTTGCGAAGGAGGTGAGAGTCGTTATGTTGTCGTCTGAGGGGAACCGAGATTTGAGATGGGTATGCCTGTTAGAGTTGAATCTAATCGATCTCATCTTGTTGGCGTTGTCTTTGCTGGCGTTGTCTTTGCTGGCGTTGTCTTTGCTGGCGTTATCTTTGCTCACAATAAATTGTCGTGACGCCTCGTATTATTTTACTCTCTGTGCAGAAAATGATAAAAAAGCGGAAGTGTTGCGCTGTATGGCTGGATCCATAGATTTAATAATTGGCCCGGTTTCAAAATCTGTGAGCAGCGGCCACCGAGATGCTCTGTGGAGTGGTGTTTGGGATTATGCAAGGCAAGCTCACGACCAAACATCGGAATTTGTTTCTTCTGGTTGCCCTCTTGAGGCAGTACGCGTTTTTGATTTTGGGATGCGCTTTGCTGATATAACTAACCTTGTCGATATATCCTCAAGAGGTCAGAATGGTGGTCGAGTCTATTCTTGTGGTATTAGCAATGCAGGTAGCTACAATCAGGATGGAGTCGAGGGTGTTTATTTTGCGACTAGTCAGGCAAATGCTGGAAGCATTTTCCAGGTTAGCTGCCTGACAGTCAACGGGAAAATGTTGTTCACATTTCAGGCGGCGAGTCCAGTTGTCGACAAAGATACCCTAAGAATATTTGCGGATAAGTTTGGGGAGATTTTAAGAGGGGCAGTGGGGGGTGGGGGGGGGGTTAGCGTAGGGGGTGAAAAAGGAGATGAAGAGGGCGTGATGGAGGCACAGCAGGGATTCAGTAATGCTCATGGCTTTAAGAAGGCGCAAAGGCGGCTTGCAAGCACCACATCACTAATGATGAAAAATGACAACAACGACAGCAGCAGCAAAAGCATCGACAACAAAGAAGGCAAGGAAAATGAGATCGAAGAGGAGAACGACAGAAAAAATATTCTTTCGACCGTTACAATGATGACTATTCCACTTGCATTCATTCCCCACCTCTCCGCTTGGTCTCATTTCGCTGGTTCTGTTCAGGAAATGTACAGCAACCTCCTGGCCGAAAATAATCTTCAAGACTTTTGGTCCGCCGCAAACTTCTGGCTCTTCTTTGCCTTTGGACACGCTGTTCTCCAGCCTGTCCTCTTCCTAAGCGAGTTGTTGCACGCGAGTCCAGGGCCAAAAGTGCTGGGGGACCTCGTGCCGATTTCTTTCTTGGCTGGGAACGTAGCCTTCATCGGGATTTTAGCGGCATTCAAGGAGGTAAGGAACGCTTTGAATGCTCTGGTTGTGAGTGCCCTCATCTTTTATATTGGAAACGGGCTGAATGGCACTGGGGGATTCGGTGACTACAATTTACAGCTCAACGATGATTATCAGGGACAAGTAGTCAAGGGCTGCCCTGCCTATGAGGACGTTCGACAGCCCTCAATGGATGACTTCAATCTCGAAAAGTACGAGGGAAAGTGGTATGAGCATGAGTTCCATGATTGGACTCAGTTCAAAGAAGTCTATGACACGTCATTGGACATCAAGCTGACCAATGGTGGAAGAGAGTGGGTTGATGACTTCGGACTCCGCGGTCCCAGCCCAAAATCGAATCCGAGAAGCTGGGACAAATCGCCCGTCGCCAACGGAGCTCACTACTTCCTCTTTGGAAGGGTGGACGATAATGACAGTAACGGTGTTCTACGAGAAAGAGGCTTTGGCGTGGAATTCCCTAATTATATTGTAGACGTCAAGAAGGGCGAAGATGGCGAATACAAAGAATCTATCCAGTTTCAGTGCCTTGAGAAGGGGGGGGTACGTGTTTTCGAAGGTATCAATTACCTCTCGAAATCGCCAACAATGACAAAAAACGAATTGGATTCCATGCACACTCGGGCCAGGGCTGCTGGAATGGATAAATATGGAGCAGGAGTCGATCAAACCCACACCAACGAATTTGCCGATGGACTAATTGACAACAATTGGCAAAAAATGTGGCATACCCTTGGTGTCGATCGCCTTCTCGAGTTGCTCACCAAAGCCATCGAGGATGGAGGACGTGAATGATTTCATGGTTTTGATGAAAACTATGGTAGTTAGTTTTTTGCACAATTAGGTGGTAGTGAACAGAAAAAAAGAAAGGGCAGGATTTTTGGACAAAAAAACTATATAAAGGCAAATTGTCAAAAACAGCTCAGAGCAAGGAAAGGGGAGTTTCCCCCTCCTTGCCTGACACATTCGACCTTCAGTGAACAGCTCGCAAATGGCACAAATAACAAACTAAAGAACTAAATTGTGGTTGTTGGTTTTGGGAAAGACAAAAAAATTGGAATTCCGTTTACTTAAATACATTTTTGTAATACAATTTCCTTTAATTGTAATTTTTAAAATATATTTTATAATTCTGTAGGAAATATATTTTCCAAAAAACTTATAAAATATATTATAATTTTATATATTTTCAAAATTAAATTTTATAATCAAATTAGTAATTTAATAGATTAATTTTTTGAAAGAATTTTAATTAAGAATTGTTATTATACTTATATTAATAATATAATTAAAGGAAATTGTATTACAAAAATGTATTTAAATAAACGAAATCCAATTTTTTTTGTCTTTCCCAAAACCAACACCACAATTTAGTTCTTTAGTTTGTTATTTGTGCCATTTGCGAGCTGTTCACTGAAGGTCGAAGTGTCAGGCAAGGAGGGGGAAACTCCCCTTTCCTGCTCTGAGCTGTTTTTGACAAGTGTGCGATTGGATCATTTCAGGTGATGATGTCTTTGGCTGGATTTGCATCAGCAAAAGGGGCCTGCCTGGCTGAAGACAGAAGCTGGCATGAGTTTTATTTCATCATAAAATCGTTGTAATCTGGCAATTTAGTAATTAAAGTCCGACACACTTACTCGGTTTCCGCCAAATAGTCTCCCATGAAGACTAGCTGTAATTTTGCCGACAGCATATTCCACTCTCCTACCAGCGATGGTGACAACCATGGGGATGAAAGGCGAGGAGGTATCGTTAAGGTCAAACATGACATTGACGGAGTACTCACCACCGGCCACTCTCTTGCACTCATCCTGGACATCGGTGATAATTTCACTCCTTTCTTCGACATCAATACTGTCGTACTCCTGTCTTGAGAGAACTCCGTCCAGTCGCAGGCGCTTGGAGGTGGAAATATCAGTTGCTTCTTGGTAGGTAAATCTTTGTGTAACTGGAGCATCTGCCAGGATATTGCATTTATAGTCCTTCAGCAACCAATCTCCGTAGCATCCGTTGTCACCCGGAGCTTTAGGATTGCGCTTTACCGCTTCCTTCTTATTGGCCAGGATCTTGGCGGCTGTCTCCTTCCCGACTTTAATTCTGAAAATTTCCTTGGCCTGCTTAACGAGGGGATTATTTTCACGGCCATTTTCGCGCAGAAGGATGAAATCCGGCAGGGTGGGGCTGGCCAAAGGGTATACGTCATAATTGGGCACCCCTTCGCTTACCCCACCCCTGTACGGATCGATGTATGATTTCGGGCGGCTGATGGTAACATTCCATGAGAAGCTGTTATTTCCTGACTCGACATCTTCAATGACACACTGATTGAGGCCTTGCGCTACATCGCATTCCTCTTTACTCCTGAACTCGATGAAACCGTAGGTGGTATTAAGGGCCCTCCCACTGGTTGTCGACACGCTAGGTTTTACAGAAAGCCAAACCTTCTCGATCATGCTGCTGGCACGCCTGCTGCCACTGTCAGAGCTGGAATTGTTGTTGGTGGAGGAAGAAATGTCTTCTTTTTCGTATTGCTTCAGTGAGAGCTTTTCCGCAACGAGGCACTGGGTGATGATATCGACGACGGCCTTTGCAGTCATTCCCAGCGGCACGCCGCCTATGTAAGCATCTCGGTAGCACTTGGTGTGTTGCTCTAAGGGTGGGTCTGTTTCGGATCGAATTCGTCTGTAGCTATTGTACAGTTGTTGTTGGGGAAGAATTGGCTGCCCTGAAGACGAGGATGGTTTCTGAGCCAACCTGGTCCTAGAATCATTCATGTCGCCGTTACTACCATTCCTGTTGCTAATGCTGCCTTTGAGTTCGGCCCTAGCTATGTAAGCATCAGTCGCTTGTTTAAGCAGCACCATGGCAGCATTCATGCCAATCCCAGGGTTATTCTTCATTACGGAGGAGAGGGTAGGTTTCACATTGTCGTTGTTTTCCTCGTCTGATGACTGTGATGACCGTCTTTTTGAGGAAATTCGGCTGTTGGATGATCTGCGACTATCTCGATCCCTGTCCCTGTCCCTGTCTCTGTCCCTGCCTCTGTCTCTGTCCCGGTCTCGGTCGCGATCACGGTATCGATCGCGATCGCGATCGCGATCGCAATGCCTGTCACGATCGCGGTCACGGTCACGGTCGCGGTTACGGTCACGGTCCCTATCTCTGTCCCTGTCTCTGTCTCTGTCCCGAGAAGAACGGTGTCGATCACGATCACGATCACGATCACGATCACGATCACGACGATCTCGATCACCACGATCTCGATCACCACGATCTCGACTTGAACGCGAGGAGTAGCTTTGATCTCTAGTCGAACGAGAAGATCGCCTATCTCGATCTCTCGAACTTGATCGACGGCGCCTCTTGGAACTTTCCTCCACCTTTTCTCCTCCTTCATCTAAACCCTCTCCTTCTTCACTGTCACTACTATCACTACTGTCACTGCTATCAGATGAGTCAGAACTGGAACTTGATGACGATGAGTCACCACCATCACCATCACCATCACCATTACCATCACCATCACCAGATTTCTCCCTCCTTAGCTCTTGGTCCTTTCCCCCCTTCTTGTCTTCA
>Ga0115557_1002186_pt1 | contig 13196 bp, 1 predicted proteins | sample COGITO_mtgs_1104_FD_87280 | JGI IMG/M metagenome (GOLD analysis project Ga0115557, IMG submission 87280) | Pelagic marine microbial communities from North Sea - COGITO_mtgs_110421 | ecosystem: Environmental > Aquatic > Marine > Epipelagic | place: Germany:Helgoland, sampling site Kabeltonne...
CCGCATCAAGTGGAACGTTGGGAATGGCAAGGTTTCCAGTGTAGTTAAAGGCACCCACACTCATAACTGCATTATCCAGGGCAAACCCACTTAGAAAATCTTGCTGTGAAATTCCAGTTGCTGATAGATTTTGCTCGATTGAACCATCGAGCAATTCCACTCCTCTTGCAATTTGTACCGGGCTTGGATCCTGCTCGTATTTATTACGGAATAAACGGGTGAAGAATTCTTCGGGGTTGTGCGTGCCAATGGCACCGTATTGGTCCAGGTAAGAAAAAGCATTCACCTGGTAGGTAAGAGCCGCTTGCAGATCATATCCGTTTACCTTCGAATCAATACGTTCAAATTCTTCGCTATCTTCCTCTTCCGCCTGAGCATTTTCCGTTTCTTGGGCAACTTGATTAGAAAGGCGCATAGTTATCGTTCCTAGTTTAAAAGGTGCCACCAAATCACTGACTAATCGGAATGCATAATAATCAACATTCGTTGTATTACTCAGATTAAAAGTGTACACTTCACCAGTCGCCCATCCACTTCTTGACAAAGATCTAATGGTTTGGCGTGACCCATCCTTTTTAAAAACTTCTATATTACCAAGTTGAGCATTACCAACTGACCACAATGGATGAAGTCTTGCCGGAATGTAGCTACCCTGCCAGTCACTTTTTTCTAGAAACACACTTAGGGCACCATCCTTACCATCCCCCAAACTGTATATTTTGAAATAATCCATATCCAAGGGTCTTTCAAATGTTACACTGACAGAGGGTTCGTTCATCGATAAAACTGTAGCGTTTGCATCATTGTTTGCATGATCATCCGATGTGGAAGACTCGTTGGCTCCACCGCTGGCGGATTCTCCGTCACCCGTTCCGTCCTCGCCCCCACCGGCTACTCCGGAGCCAGTGCTCTGCCCGCCGGAGGAGGAAGATTGTTGGTAGCCCGCCTGATCGGTGGCAGATAATACGGTTTCGGTTTTTGCCCAGGATCCATTAACTGTCTTGTAAGCAAGCAGGGCATTGCGGGCATTGATGAACTCGGACCGCTCACGTAAATCTTTAAGCACTTGCTCACGTGTCATCAAGCCATCTTCCAATTTATAAAAATACCGCTTGTATTCCGAGCTGTGTGGCTCGCGGTCGAAGAGCCCAAGGTAGAGAGCCTTGATAAAGTCCAGGTTGCTGGTCAGAGGGCTGGCGGTGACGGATATACTCGTTGTGGTACTCGCAGTCTCATCATCGTTTATAATGATGAATTCCACCTCATATCCACCTAGGTTTCGGGCAGGTATATCGTAAGTAAAACTTTGTCCGGGGTCTTCCTCGCCTGGGCCAGGTGGAGTGCGTGGGAGCAGGTCGGCATCCCCCGCATAGGAACCATCAATATAGACCAAGGCACGGATGCTAGAATCATAAGAACCACTTTCGGATTTATAGGTAGCACTGATCTCCCCCACCCCGCCAAGGTAAGCAGTGGAGGCACTCAGGACGAGGGGTTGCTCAGGCTCTTCCCCACCCTCATCCACGATGATCCGGCGGACATTGGAGGTTACTAAATTGCCCGAATTATCCCGGGCCACCGCATAGACTTCATAATGCCCGCTGGCATTCATTTCGAAGTTTGCTGAATAAGGTCGTGAAGTATCACTTTCGATCAGCACTCCATTTCCATAGAAACTAACTTCGGCAATAGAACCATCGGGATCATGAGCACTGGCAGACAAATTTTCGACAATGTTAGAACCCGAGAATTGCAAATTAGTGCTAGTCTTCTCCAAAGATATTATGGGTAATTCTCCAAGGGAGGAGATAACAGTGACTAATCTCGATTCGCTTGAAACTGCTGCACCACTGCTATCCTCAGCAATGGCAAAGATTAAAAATGAACCAGTCTCATTCGCTTCCCAAGTAATACCAAATGGCTCTTTTAAAGTCGTATCATTTGCTTGAGATAAAATAAAATTGTCTGGAAGGCTGTCGCCATTGTAGTCATTATTTGAAAAAAGAATCGTTCCTCCCTGGCTTGAAAGAGCAGTTCCAGAAACTGCGACATCCGATGCAACAAGGTTGTCCAGAGCATGTGCAAGAAATAGTTGATCAGTACTGGAATTGTTAAGACTGCGAACAGAAAGAAGGTCTAAGCTCTTGGAGTGCTCGATAGCAGCCTTAAGTTTGTCTCGCGTTCTTAGGATGTTGACCGTGGGTGAGTTACTATCTGTAGCGATTCTCACAACTTGGTGAAGCGCTCGACCAATAAATGACCAACGGTCACCGAGGGCATGCCCGCTAGCATTTGAGAACTTGATGCTCAATCCAAAACCAAGAGCCTGGGCGACTCCTGGAGTAATCCCTATCAATTCATCAACGAAAGTAAGCCCACCATCTAGTGACCAACGATAGCTATCCACCGAACCGGTACCACCCTCCCGGTCAATTTCGATAAGAAATTCGATCGGGCCAGGGTAAGAAAAGTTACCTTCCACCAGGAGGTCATTTAATTGGTTATAGGTGCTTGGTACAACAACGGGCACGCCTCCCCCAAAAACAGAATCATTATCGTCAAACTCAAAGGTAACTGGTTGGTTACTCGTTCCGTCAAATATAGTGATAGTAGAACCATCTACTGGAAGTATATCATTGAAGTCCAGAATGCCCCCCCAGGCATCAAGGGTGGTAGAGTTTTGGTAAAATCTCACTCCTCGCAAATCACCATTAGAATCATTTGCATCAGCAAAAAAGCGGATGGAAGAACCTTTCATGAGCGTGATTTCATCCAGCGGATAAATCAAGGAAATCTCGGGTTTATCTTTTACCAAAGGAGGTAAAATATTAAGCAACGGATTGGTTCGTTGTGCAAGATTTGTAATGGTACGGGAGAAAGTTCCCGCAACATTTCCTAGCTTATCATAAGCAATTATGGTTATCTCATGCCCACCCTGCCTAAAGTTAAACTGAGGGTCTGACAGATCAACAATTTTTTGGAAACTACTAGTTCCGTTGGAAACCTGCTTACCAATAAATTGTGAATCAATATAGAATTCAACATATAATATTCCATATTCAGAAGTTGCATCGACTTGAACATACAATTGTCCATTTCCTTCCACTTCATAATTATTAACATCTCCAAGGCTCAAATTTACTCCTGAGCCTAAATAATTTTGGATCGAAATTATATTTTCTTCGGTGGATACAATATTACCCGCAAAATCTCTTACCGTGGTAGCAACTGAATATTCCCCAGTCTCGGGGGGAGACCATGAAAAATTGTAGGTGTTTCCGTTATCAGGAAAAAACTTGGTTAGTTCAGCATCGACTTCTCCGTCAATTACCAAAGATACAGATTCAATAAGTTCATCACTTGCATTGGCTTCTACAGCTAGAATTATTGGTGACTGCGTAAAACCCCCAATAATTTCAGCACCACGATTCTCACTGTCAGCTGGAAGAATAGGACTAACATCAACTGGAAGGACTCTGCTAAAAGGTGCATCTGTCTGCTCCAATGGCAAACGATCAAAACCCGCAATTGCTCCACCATTAGGAGTAAACCTTAATCGAGGGGAAATAACATATCCGTTTCCTAATTTCAAAGAATCGTCCGGGTTACTGGCAGAAACTATATTATCAGTTCGGTTAGTTGCATTTATATCTGCCGGTGGATTATAAATATATTCAAGCTCAGCCCGAATCCCCTCATTGATCGCCCGGAGTACAGGAATAACATAAAAACTAGTATTCGAATCGTAACCAAGCCCACCTTTCACGACTTCAAAACTTTCAAGCATGCCAAAGGTTGCAGAAGATATATTTAAATCAATTATTGGTTTTATTTCTGCCCCGTATCCTGATCCAGAAATATTGATTCGAGCATTTACCAAATTTTTCCCAACAGCACCGTTGGTTAAATTAACTTTAACAATCTCGCCAGTACTTAATACACCGTCAGTAAAATTTAAATCGCTAGGCTCTAGCTTAAAACCGTAAAAACCTCGAGTAAACGCGATACTAGGAGGTGTGCTTCCCTTGGTAAATGATATATTGTGAACCTCAGATGCCACGTAATTTCCACTGTTATCGCTTGCAACCGCAAAAATGGTACGGAACCCCTGATCTTCGCCCGTATCGAGTGTTTGATTAACATCAAACAACATAGGAAAGGATTGATCAGTTTCAGAAACTCCAGTTAATCGATTGATTTGATTTAATAAAACCCCATCCACATAGTAAGAAACACTTTGGACAGTCCCATCAGGATCTTGGGATCTAGCACTTAACGGGATTACAGAGGTCGAGGTTAACGATGAAAAAGCTGATGGGTTTATCATAGAAATAACCGGTGGCAAAGAACCAGCGTATGATGATACTTCAAAGCGAATTAAGGAACTAGTTGCCAAAACCTGCCCTTGCGTCCCATAAGCTACCAATTGTAAAGAATACTCTCCTGCGTTTAATCCCATCAAAGAATAGGTAAATCGATTCGATCGGTAAGACCCTCCTAGGCCTCCCCCAAATTCTTCCATATCAGAAATTAATTGCTGATTAACAAATACTCCTAAACGAGCAACTACTCCAGAATATTGAACATCTGCAATGATAGGGATGGGCGACCCTGAAGAATATGAATGAGATAAATTATTGCTTGGGTAAAGAATCTCTACAGAAGAAACGATATCTTCTTCGATAATTGTCATGGTTTTAAGATCACGAAAATACAAATCCCTTGCTGGATTATAATCTAGAGGAAATTGATTGCTGCTAATAAAGGCGAGGCCTTCATTACCCCAAGAATCAGAGCTAAAAAATACATATCTTCCGTTTCCACTAATCACCGGAAAACGGCTGCTGGCTGGACTTGGGAATGCAGCATCTTGGGGATTTTGAAGATACATAACAGGCGTTCCGAATGAACTTTTACTGATTCTTTCGTTTAGCCCACTGGCAATATCGTATAAATAAATATCGTCTGATTGGTAATCTTGGGATGAAAGGAGAGTCATTCGACCGACATCATCTTGTAATTCGAATTGAGGATCACTTAGAACTTCAGAATAGCCAAATATACTGGGCACCTGATTAATTACCGGAGTAACGGTGCTATACCCAGAACCCATTATAAGCATGTTTGATTGCGAGCTTACACGGACAGCAGATGGGTTGTTACATATAACATTTCCAGATAATGCATGGAATTCAAAAGATGTTCCTCCGGAAAGGTTTTGATCGATCACAGGAGAATTCTCTGTATCCGTATTACCAGTACTTATCTCCAGTTCACTCACAATAATCCTTATTATTTCGTCCCTTATTTCTGACTCCGTAAGAGTCGCAATGTTAATATTAGTATTGGAAGAACTGTTGCTTCTAAAAGTAATAATAGTTGGGTCGGAAGAATTGTTTTTATCATAGATCGTAAGGGTTGTGTTGAGCAGGTCCACTCCAGTTGTTAATACATCCAATTCGAATCTATGTTCTATGTATAAACTACCGTTGAGGTTTTTTACCCGATCCGGTCTTATTCGACCATCTGGAAAGCCATCTTGATTAAGGTCTGCACCATCTCCTTCGAACTGTATAATGTCGCTGAATGTGTTGTCGGTATCGCCAACGAAATAACCCTTCCCGTGCTCCTCCATAATAACTGAAAATATTCTCCCTCCACCCTGCCTTGTAACACCCTCTCCGAGGGTCTGAGGGAATCGGATTTTACCAGCCAAAAAGCCGGTACCACCTCTGGGTTCAATCACCCCAACAATGGTCGAATTTAGGTTATAGTTTTCTCCAGCATTTACGATTTTTATGGTTACAATCCGTCCTAAATTATCTACTTCATAATTTGCGATTGCTCCAGAACCAGAACCAGAAAGATCTTCGATAAATAAAGCTCCTGGCTCATAACCCATACCATATGACTCAATTTCAATTTCTCCGATACCACCAACAAGTATGGCGCGGGCTTTGGGAAGAACATAGGTCGTATTAAAAAAATCCTTGCCATCATCCCGGGTCATTTTAGATGCAAGCAGATTACTTGATTTTGTAGCATAAACAATTTTAGTTGCGTGCCAATCAATGCTGGAATCACGGCTTCCAAAATTTCCCCCGGAACTTTCAACTGATTGGCTGATACGATGAGAATATAGTGAGCCTGTTGGTTGGGTGTTTGAACCATTAAGATCAGCAACATTTACATAATAAATATCTCCCTCTGGACTGCCAAGGTAAGCAACCGCTTTTGCCTCTAAAGTAGGATCAGGGTAGTCGGGGTCAGGAATGATTCGAACCAAAGGAGAGACATAGCCCTGACCGCCATTGATTACCATAATTGCATCCTTATCAATTTCTGATAATGCATTGATACCACCGCTAACAAAGGCCAGTTCTGCTCCTCTACCAGGTGCACCGCTTCCATTGAAATCACCTGGGGTATCAAAGATTTCAATTTGGGGATTTCCGGCATAGCCTCCCCCTCCTTCGATAACTTCAACTAGCGCGATTCCAGTTCCAGAAACCAAGTTGGTTGCCTTGGATTCAAAAATTATTCTTTCTCCGTTACCAGAAATTTTTGCGTTTGCTGAATGACCTCCCAATGCTTGTTCGTCCTTATAGCTTCGGTTAACTAAAAATGTTGTCTGATTGAAAAGGTTGCCGTTCTTATCTTGGTAAGCCTTAATCTCAAAATAATCGGCATTGTTGTAAGCAGCTGGACTTTCTAATTGGATAATAAAAGCATCCGATAGGTTGTTTGTATCTTTACCTACACCAACAAGATTATTGGCAAAGGAATGAAAAACCACCCGTTGACCAAGATCGTCTATTGAGGGATTATATGATTCTCCATTTCCTTCGGTTAGTACGCGAACAAACCCACTTCCACTAGAGTTTTGGTCCAATGACCAAAGATAAATCTGCGACCCGCCTCCACTATAGTTAAGATCAGCGTTAGTTGAATCACTTTCAAAGACAATACGAGTACCATCACCATTGACATCAGGATACAAACTTCTGCCGTTAAATTGATCATTGCTGCTATTCACAGCCCTAAACATTGTCTGGGTGGATATACGGTAGACAAATACATCCTCTTTATTATTGGTGTCTCCTGGTACTAAATCGTTTGAAATAGAATGGAAAACAACTGTATCGCCATCATAACTAATGCGTGGACGAAAACTGTTTCCGCTCGAAGGCTCAGGGGCTAAATTAGTACCATACCTTCTTGTTACAAGAGTTGGTGGCAGTGAGGGTTGCAACAAATCTAAAAGGTAGATCTGTTGAGATGCAAAACTTGTATTATCACCATCGCCAACGGGTGACTTTTTTTCAAAAACGACGAACCTTCCATCTTTGCTTGTATCCGGTCGTTCTGCTGGGCTAGCCAAGGCATTAATCTGAGCAATAATTTCATTCTGTTGTTAATTGAGTAAGATAATTTGTTGATCATATGCATAACCAAGCTCGGGGAATTGGGCTTTTTGAGAAAGAATGGAGGCTTTTGACTGTTCAATGGACCTCGCAGCACTCGTTAGCTGTTGTAGATTAGTACCGGATTCTCCAGAATCTGTTTGAATAATTTTTGTTTCTCCATGATCTTCAGTAAGTAATGTAAATACTGGAGTAGTGTCTAACTGAGTGGTATCAATGCTGGTAACTAGCAACTGTTCTGAGGTCGTATTTTTATTTTCGTAATTTCCATTCTCTATTTTTATCAACAAATAAAAGTCTCCTTCAAAGTTATCAGGCAATTGTTGATTCCATGTAAGATTAACAGTATCTCCAGCTAATAAGCCCAAGCCGATCCCATCGCCACCAAGGTTAAATTCCCGAATAACAAAATCTCCCTTATCTACTACCAAATCTTTGGATAAATAGATGGAGGCTTTTGCATAATCATTAGGTCCAACAGGTGCCCTACCAGAATTTCGAACCGCAAATGATATAAACGCAGGGTCCATACCTCTAAAAGTTCCTCTCTCCCCATTGTAACTATTTTCTACAAATTGTAGGCTTGGTCTTTGATTGACAGAGGTTTGGTCATTGGTCGTTAGGTCAATAAGCTGAGTTATTGTGTTATTTTGATAATTCTGCTCCTTCTGAGAAGCTCCACCTGGTAATGTATCTGGGTTCACTACTAAAGAAAGGGTCAAAATGCCATCCTCTTCAGTCAGTGGAACGAACAACTCATCAATATTAAATTCCCACGTACCTCCATTGGCAGTAATATAGTTAAACTCATTGACACCGCGCATTAGGATAATTTCTTCATCCAAAATAGTGCCACTTTCATTAAGTATTCTGGCCTGAACAGGTACATATACACCTGGTTGTGTGCTAACCTGTCCTATGTTGGTAATTGTCCCAGATACCTGATAATTTGTGTTTGGAACATAATCAACGGTTTGATCACCTGTGATAGGGTCCACTGCAGAAATAGAGTTAATTGTCGGGACAAGGTCCGGAACAACGATGGTAAAGTTTCTGACAATTGTATTGTTTGAAAGGTCTGTATCTACAGATGGTGCAGATACATGAATTAAGATTCTCCATTCCGCACCTTCGTTCCAATTCTTAGCTTGGGACCAAGGTATCTGAAAAAGTACTTTACCAGGAATTCTCGCATCGTTGGATAGAGGTATCCTTGAATTTGATGTAAACCCATTAAAAACTTGTTGATATGAATCAATCGTTATGCCATTAGGGTCAAGTAATTCTATACGGGCAAGAGTAGTCTCACCATTAGGAATGTCAGAGCTATTAGCATCAAGAAATACCTCAGCCTGTACAGCAAAAGCACCATTAATTTTAATATCCGGTGGAAGTTCGACCACGAGCTCTACCCCCAAATCAACATTTTCTGGGTAATCTTGTGCTTTCACTTTAGTAAAGCCTAATAAGGTTGATGCTAAAACAAGTAGCAGTATCTGGAGAGAATGTAAGTGGTTTCTCATCTTAATACATCCCATGTTTGATGATCGTAGTCAAAAATTCGAACATCTTGAGAATCTAGGTGAAAATATAGCCATTTAAGCTCTGTGCCTGAATATGCCTGAGGAAACAAATCTTTATTTGTCCAAAGCCAAGCTTTGAGGTTTTGATGCCAGAGCCAAAAAGAATCATTGCTAGCAGGATGGATATACATCCAGCCCAATGGATTGTGATAAAGCCAAGAGGCTCCTTCCCAAAAGAATTTCCCAAACCATGGAGAATCATACCATAAATTTCCTAAAGATAAACTTTCTAGTATTAATAAATTGGGAATCTCTACAATACCTTTTAGCTGATTGGTCTTTCCTCCATTATCGCTTATTGAAACAATCAAATTTAACTTTTTAGAAGCGGATAGTTCCACTTCATCCATATCTTCTAAAAACAACTTTCCATCAGGCAAAAGTTTGAAAATCCCCGCCCCATCACCATCAAGATCCATATTACCCGAAATAAGATCAAAGGTTACTGCAGTGCCATCTCCATCTGTTGCTAGAAGAGTAAGTAAACTTAAGTCAGCTGCTAAATCGTGAATGTTTAAATGGTGGTAGAAATCTTGCCCCTGAGGAGTAAAGAAATTATTAATCAATTCAAATTTTGCATAGATTTCTCGAGATGCATTCATCTCTACTAAAATTCTTTCCGCGGTTCTTTCTTCGAAGCCAGCCTCGCTCCAACCACTAAATTTATAACCAGTTGCAGGAAATGCATTAAGAGTGGCAATATCTCCAAAGCTGAATGACCCTCCTCCCGTTGCAAGACCTCCATGATTTGAAGAAATTTCGAGTTTGGTTGCAATTGGCTCGAAAACGGCAGTAATTCGAACTGATTTATCAATAAATACGGTCGTCTCCGGTAAGTTTGGATTGGTGATATTTTCACCAATCCACCGGTCGAATAAATAACCAGTTTCAGGCATAGCAGAAATCACAACATTTTCACCGTGCATAAATGCACCGCTTCCATTTGTTTCTCCTTGTCCATATATATCTATTTCAAGCATATGGTATTGAGGCTTAAAATAGGCATACAAAGTAGTGGGTGCTTCCAAAATATATGAAATTGAAAAATCATTAGAAATAAAATTGTCTTCTTCATTTGTCCATCGGTCAAATTCATAACCCGAAAAAGAATAAGCAGTTAAGGTAATTGGACTGCCTTTAGCATGATTCCCGGACCCTACACTATATCCACCACTTTGGGGAAAAGATACCACAGATAAAGGTATATTTCCTGGTTGTGCTAACTCGAATTTTGCAGTGAGAGATTGATCCTCAGTTAAATTGATATAAGTGGATGGTGCGTATGGATCTTGAATACTCCCTCCAGCCCAATGGGAAAATACATAGCCTAAATCAGGGACTGCACTAATTGATACATTTTCTCCGTAGTGGTAATCGCCACTACCCTGAACATGACCACCCGTGGAGGACTGTAAATTTAAGGATATGGGAACTTTTTCAAACTCAGCAGTAATGTAAAAAGGTTTATTCACATCGATATCAATCAATTGGACTGCAGGGTCGGAAAGGTGATACCCAGTCCAACGAGTAAATTTATATCCCTCTTGTGGAATTGCAAGAAGTGAGGCCCGCTCACCACTTAAATACTGCCCGGCACCCTCTACATTCCCACCAATAGAAGAGAAGACAGCCACCTCATAATAAATTTGTTCAAAAAGGGCCGTGATATTTCGGTCTTCGGTCATTAATACAACCGTACTTGCCGCATTTACATCCTGTAATCCATCGCCATTCCATTTAATAAATTTATAATGATTATCAGGCACTGCCATGATTGCAGCTTTCGATCCATACCGGTAACCCCCCGCCCCATATACAACTCCTCCATCTGTAAAATTCAGTTCTAGAGTATGTTCCTTAGGCGTGGGTAGATTATCTGTTAAGTCGGTAACCAAGTCTTCCAATTCTTCAATGAAGGTAATCTGCTTGGTCATTAATTCTTCAAAACCCAAACCTTCATCAATTTTGAGGAATTCACTATCAAAATCAGCCATTAATTGAAACATCGCCAATTGATCATCTATGGATAATTCACCCGCAGTCCCAGCTTGGGCTAGAGCCATAGGTATGGCATCTACAAGGGCATTTTCCAGATCTAAAAGTTCTAAATTACCTTTGCTACTTATCCAGTTGGCAACTTCATCCAGTATATCCGTGCCAATTTTGTAGCCTTCATATTCTGCGGAAAGTGCACGCAGTAATCCCTCAGACTGGTTCATGAGATTAGCCATTCTGAGGTTGGCCAACATAACAAAAGTTGCATTGGCATCCCCCTCAAAAGCTTTTTGGATCGGGTCGTATGCTGTTAGGTCCAATTCCGCACTCAATCCTAGTGCACGTGCCAATCTTGTAGTGGCATCTTCTTTAGTTAGGCCATTTTCCATTAATTGGGAAATAAGCGTGGTTAAAGGAGACACAACGGTTGAATTGGCATCCGCGTAAAGCTTGCCAGAAAAAACCGATCCTGTGCTTGTATCGAAACCGCCGGTAACAATAAATTTTCCTTCTTGAGGATCAAGCCTACCATTTCCATTAATATCGAAATTTGCGAATTCTGCTGCCGTAAAAAGTACATCTGCCCGGCCATAGATATTTGTGTAAAATTCTCGATTTAAGTCAGAGATGCCATCCCCATCTGCGTCAAAACCAACACGAGCATTTTCAAGGTACCCATCCACTGCTGTTATGGTAGATTGATATGCAGGGTTAATAAGCAAATACAAGGTGAAATCCAGTTGATTACCACTGCGGTCTGCCGCATTAAATTTCAATTTATGTAAGCCTATTCGGTCGGTGTTGTTAGCATCGGAAATTAAAAATGTAAGGTTTAAATCATCAATATCTTCCCGGGTGGAAGCTGGGTCAACTGTTGTATCGTTGTATTCATAATCAACACTCCAATTTGTCAAAAATTCATTTTTTGTGTCCATTACATGGACAATGATCACTCCTTTGTTGGACTGTACCACACTAAGATCTTCAAGCTTAAAAGGTTGTCCAAATGGCCATTTCCAAACGACCGAGTTGTTAGTTTCGTTTAGATCAAAATCAACCTCAGGAATAACTGTTTGTAATTCAGTTTTTGAAAAAGTGGTGATGCCTTTAGCGTTATCCAAATCAAGTAAGCTGATATAAGGGGGTTGGGTATCCTTAATTTCTATGTTTTGCCGGATGGCTGGTGAAAGGTTTCCGTAATGATCAACTGCCCTGAAAGTTAGATAATATTTTCCAATCGGAGTGCTATTCAGGTCAAATTTCACTGAACTGTTAAAGTCTGCACGACTTGGATCAAGGTCCATATACTGGGTAAAGTTTCCATCGACTAAAAATTCGACGGGTTTATTTAAGCCATTTTCTAGAATAAAAGATGCGTTTACATCCCTGTAAGTAGTAGTAGAATCATAAGGGTCTGAGGCTTCCACTGCATAAGCAAATGAACTGATGGAATTGGTTTCATTAACATCAATTGTAACATTTCTTTCCATGAAGTTGGGGGAATTCACTGCATATCCATTTTCGCCAGGTACATTAAAAAATTGTATTTCTGGCGGAGGATCTGTCGGGACTAAATATTTACCCATCTCTTCTAAATCCAAAGATGTTAAGGTAAGATTACTTTCTGCATACGGTTCCCCATGGTCATAACGGTCATTCGGTGGTTGAAAATCGATAAATGAACGTAATGTGTAGTTGCCAGGCGTTTTACCAGTTAAGTAAAAATTATTCATTTTCTTAGTCCAATTACTGTCCCATAGAGTGGGAAATGGAGCATACGGACCGCAGTGGAAATATACTGTGGCATTTAGGTCATAAATGGTTTTCTTAACGACAACACCAGATATAATGCCATTACCATCGGCGGTGCGTGGGTCGATATCTTCTGAGTCCGAGATTCCGTCTTTATCAGTGTCGTATTTAAGTGGGTCTGAAATCGAACCATGGGTTTCATTAATGTCTGGCAGACCATCTCCATCGGTATCTGGCAGCAAAGGGTTTGTCGAATGAGTTCCGATCTCCGAATTGTCGCCTAATCCGTCATCGTCGGTATCACCTTTCAACGGGTTTGTATTTTTTGACCATTCTTGTGCATTTACTAAACTATCTGCATCTGGATCTTCTGTAAGATATTGTTGTTTCCAATTGGGGTCAGAAGCATCCGACCAAAAACTGTCAGTGTAGCGATTGCGCC
>Ga0115557_1002197_pt1 | contig 13161 bp, 13 predicted proteins | sample COGITO_mtgs_1104_FD_87280 | JGI IMG/M metagenome (GOLD analysis project Ga0115557, IMG submission 87280) | Pelagic marine microbial communities from North Sea - COGITO_mtgs_110421 | ecosystem: Environmental > Aquatic > Marine > Epipelagic | place: Germany:Helgoland, sampling site Kabeltonne...
GGAAGAGGGGGGGGGGGGGGGGGGGGGGGGGGGGGGGGGGGGGGGGGGGGGGGGGGGGGGGGGGGGGGGGGGGGGGGGGGGGGGTAAAAATGGCGAAGAAGATGCTCGGGCGCTTCGAGGAAGCAGGGAGGGACGCCAAAGGTGGTGGCAGCAAAGGGCACAAAGGCCGAAAGGGGGGAGGTGGTAAGAAGTCAAAGAGGGGGCGTAGCTAATTAGGATTATTTAACCCAAGTGGAGATGTAGTTGCGGCCGCGTAATTATTATTTGCTATACGATCTAATCTAAAACTGCTCAATCACTTATTTGACGTCGTCATTGTTTTTGGCCCAGTGGTGGAAAGTCCGAAAATTGCCAGCAAAAAATTGACGCAACTGACCTTTACCAGATTGAAATTTGCGTGATCAGCCGTATCATCCTCGCAATGTTTACCTTCGCCCAATCCGAGCGCCTTAACTACCTGCTTCCCATCCTTAATCAATGCATAAACCCCCATCCTCGGTAATTTCTTCAGACTCTGCCTCTCAATTTTCATGTCATTGAATTCGTTGAAAAGTACGCTCTCAATGCCCCAGCGCACAGGGCTCGCATCCTTCAGGATTTTCAACGGAAATGGGAGTCCCAATTGACTTAATTGTTGTTGTTCACCCGCCTGTCCGCTAGGATTGATTATCCCCAGAGTAATATAAGCTAAAAGTATAGGCACGCCTGCGACAACAGCGTTATTTTGGCATAAAGAGCCAATCATATATCCAGTCATGGTTGACGCGACCCCCACCAAAGATAGTGTTGAGCCGAGCCTGGGAAGGCTGATATTCAAATCGCAGTTTGAATGAAGCACGCCAGCAAACAGCCAACTGAATATGAATTGCAGTGGCAACTCAGCGACAGCCTTGGCAGTCATGTATTCCGCCGATGAATACTGTTTGCGCCGTCTTTCCCGTGTGACCACTGGCCGCTCACTTTCGAATAGACCCAACGATGTGATCAGACTTTGCATGCAAGTGGATAAAATCGCATAGGAGAGAAGTGCAGTCCTGTCGGCTAGAGAGCCCGCACTATATGCCAGCTTCTTCGACATGGAAGATTGCAACGAGGAAGTCGACGATGTCGACGACAATCGTGGCACTTTTGATGCAATCGAGAATTTTGAAGAAGATGACGATATCCTGTCCCCCGGTCTCCTTGGCCCGACAGACTTCTGAAAAAGGATTGAGAAGAAATAGGCCGTACCGACGTTGCCTATGATTTTCAACAAGTTTAAATCGGTATTCCGAAAGTTCTGCTTCAAAGAACGCGAGAATAAAGTCCAAAATCGTTTCAAAAACCTTGGGCGGCGCGAAGGTCGTTCTTGCACATTAGTGCTACTAGCTGTCGTAGGGGAATTTACAATTGCCAGATTATTTCTCTTCCAATTCGAGGCCAACTCTTCTATGCGTTCGACATCTTCCTTCTGCCTCTCTGGATCTTCGTGGTTGATGCTTACCAAATCGATCAAAAATTCGGCTGTATTCAAGCTTTTGATCTTTTTTTTCTGGTATAATTGAAATGGTGTCCAGCCACCCCTTTTAAAGTAGTCGATTGCTGACGCTGCCTCACCACAATAAACGACTCGTCCCCCCGGCGACATCACCATGACATAATCTAGCATGTCAAACATTCGTTCGCGGGGCTGGTGAATCGACACAAGAACCGGGACCATTTTTCCCACACCAATTTTTTTCAGCATCCTTATAACGTTCAAGCTCTGCGTCGAGTCAAGACCCGAGCTTGGCTCGTCCGCGAGAATTAGATCGCACGGACCCAGCGTGTTCAATAAAAATGACAAACGACGTCGCTCCCCTCCGCTCAGGTGCGAACGCGAGAAAAGGGAAGCCTTTCCTCCCACTCTCCTATTTTCAAGGCCGCACAAGCCAAGCTGCTTCAATTGTGTGGCTAGCTCACTGTCACCACCGGTACGCCCGTAACTATGACCATCCCAGCCCTGAAGCGTTCCAGCTATCTTCAGCGTCTCTTTCACAGTCAAGCACTCGAAAAAGCAGTCACCCTGCTCAATGAAAGCAACGCTGCTCCCGCGAATGTTCACATCACCTCCTACAGTAATTGAATTTGATTCCTCCATTTGTGCCAGAGATTGCAACAGGGTAGTCTTCCCACTACCCGACGGACCGATGATTCCTAGCATCTTACCCGGCGGCACTTCAAATGAGCTTGGCTGGATTATCACTTCGTTTTTCGTCCTTGCAGTGACATTCCGTACGACCAATGTCGAGGATCCTGCTGTCGCTGATGTCGAGAGGACGAAGAATAACAATAACCACATTAGGTACCAAACTGAGCGAGGGGTGTATTATTTTGGAATCTTCAAGTCTCTTTTGCTGTTGTTTCTCTTTAGCCTTTACCTACCTTTTCTTAACTCTGAATACATACGCATGACTTCGTCATTGTTTGTGATCATCGCCGTATTGATACACTTTGGGGACGGATTCTCCCTCTTTCCACCTCCTGCGATAATATGTAAGCAACGACTTCAGTGGCGTGATATGTCCCACTTTAGCATTTCAGCAATCGAATCGCCCTTCTCTGGAAACGGTCCTGCATCAACAGACGATAGGAGTGCCGTTGGTGGTGAAAATGGCGACGGAATTGATGACAGTGGCCCTCTTGACCTTACAGAGGAGAATGTTGAGCTTGTGTTAGATGGAATGCGCCCCTACTTGCTGCAGGACGGGGGGAATGTTAAAATATCGAGTATCGACGGGCCAGTAGTGCGATTGGAGCTTGTGGGAGAGTGTGGGACGTGCCCCTCGTCCACCCAGACCATGAAAATGGGTCTGGAAAGGGGCTTGAAGGAGAGAATCCCCGAGATTCAGGAGGTTGTTCAAGCCGTTCCAGAGGGCCCGGCGCTAGAAAAGGCTCAAGTGGAGATTGTTCTAGATTCGGTTCGTCCTTTTCTGAGCGTAGCCGGTGGTACAATTGAGTGCGTAAGAATCACAGGGGAAGAGAGCTTGCAGCCAGTAGTTGAGCTTGATATGCAGGGAGCTAGGTAAGATATGTTCGAATTGCAGGATAGATGTAATGCGCTGTTTAGATGTCCACGAATACTGAACACACATATACCCGGCGGAGCTTTCTAACCAACCCCAACAATATTCATTCTCTTGGCGCAGTGCTGCTTTAAATTCAGTAAAACTTGAGATTCAGCAAAGGATTCAGCGTCACTTCATGTTATCCGGTCTAAAAGTTGAGTGGGTAAAAGCGCAGGAGTAAAAGTCGAACGAAGATAAAATTGGAACGTAGCTTTGATTATTAGCAGTTTAAATACAGCTTCTAGCGTTTAACGTTTAATATTTAGCATCTATGCAGCCGAACATTCATTCATCATACATCCCATCATCGATTTCACCTCACTTCAAAGGAGGTGCGCGCTTGATATGTGGAGAGAGAGCTGGTCCTGGCCGATCTTTTCTATTTTCTACCTACGGCTCACCTCACTTCAAAGGAGGTGCGCGCTTGATATTTGGAGAGCTGGTCCTTTTGACCGGCCTGTTCTCTTTTCTGCAGCTCTTTTGTTGTCGAATCGCCAGTCACCAAAAATGACATGAAAGAATAACAAAAGCGAGAGGCAAGCAAGCAAGAAAACGTAACTGGCTGCAGTGACGATCAGAAAAGCTGTGAGGGGAGATCCATTCTCATCTATCTGCGCAAAAAGGCAAACTACAGTAATCGTGAGGCACACGTACAATGCGCCGATGGGCCTTAGTTTGGAGGGGATATCGAGGGTCAGCAAATTGCTCCACGTCAACAGTTGAACGGAGTCCTCGTCGGCAACCAGTGGGAAAATGAGGCTGCTTACTATGAATGTAAAAGTCGCATACAATTGCACTAACCCAGTTGGTCCTGTTACCAAAGAGTTTTGAAGAAAAAAAAAATGAAGAAAAAAAAAAGATAAAATGTTAGAGCAGAGGAGGAAAGGGGAGATGAGGGGAGCTCGTACTTACCAACTGGGTTTATGACATTGCTCATATCATCGACTTCATCCACCACGCTCCTCACAGCAGCGGCGCTGATATATAGTATTGTGGAAAGAGTTGTTGGAACCGCTCTCATAACGCCGACGATGGCATCGTGGAGGTTCTCATCAGGAAGCTGTTGAAAATTGTATATGAATTTGTGGATGGCTGGGGGCAGGGCAAGAGCAAAAAATGACCCAGAAAAGATCAATACCCAACCGAAGTACTCTATCAGAAAATTCTTCCGGTTCAAACGAAGAACCAACCCGGCGAGGATAATCGACAAGAACTGGACGGAGTTGCAAATCACAATTGTAATGATACCTCTCTTCTCCATTATCTCTCTTGGCCTTGAAATGCCTGCGACAACATTGCAAACTCCACTAAAGCACCAGAAAATGCATGCTAACCAGGATTGGTACTCTTTTCCACTAACAAATCCAATGGTGGCTAGGATAAGGGTAACGTTTCCTCCGATAAAGAAAGCACCTTGTAAAGCAGGATGAATGTGGAACGTTAGTTTTTCTTCCTGTTTTTTAGCCTCTATAACGTCGTCCAAAACTTGGTCAACAACGCGCCTGCGTTGTCCAGACGAGTCTGGCATTTTAACTCATTTTTTCTTCAGTTTTCTAAATCGGGTTGTTCTCCTCCACTCACGGGCCAATTGATTAACAACTCCTTTAACTCCTTTTCTTTTCCAAAAAAATCTCGATGGGAGGCAAATCAAGTAAAGCGAAATCGCCCTGCGCGAGTAAATCTTCATCTTCAAACGCGCTTAATGAGCTTGCCCATGTTGCAGAAGAAGTAAAGATTGGAAGCAAAGTAAAATGTGCCTATGGAACTGGTGCTGTTGAGGAGTTTCGACCAAAGGACGAAGTTTATGTGGTTCGTCTATCAAATTGGGTCCTCGCGTACAGCTGCCCAGTGCTGTGCTACTTGCAGAGGGAGCAAATCACACTTCTTGAATCACCCAAACCAGTGTACAAGAATGGTACCATAGTGAAGACGCAGTATGGTGTTGGAAAAGTAGAACTATACAGGAAGGAGGACGCAATGTACAGAGTGCGACTGTCCAACTGGGTTTTGGCCTATAACAGCACCGTTTGCTGTTATTTGCAGTACAATGACTTGGAGTTGGTGGAGAAGGAGAATTCCAAGGATATAAATACAAAGGAGGTGGAGTCCGTCGGCACCTCCAGTGTAGAGGTGGAAGTCACAGAAACAGAAGAAGCCCCGGCAGTTGGTAAATTTACCAAGGGAGAAACAGTATTTACCCAGTTCGGCGTAGGAGAAATCTGTGAGGTGCGGAAGTCCGACTATGTCGTAAGACTGCGCAAGTGGGTTCTCGCTTACGAATGTGCCCCTAAGCTGTATTTAGCCGAGTCAGCGCTCTCCAAGGAGCAAGATGGCAACCCCACAGTGCGAGGAGGGGACAATTGCACCTCTCCATATGGAGCTGGGGTGTGCTTGTCTTCCGTTGGAGAAAAATTGATAATTGAGGCAAGCAATTGGGAATTAGCCTATGGTCAAATACCTAGGTTCTACATGCAGCGCAGTGGGGTTGTTAAGGTGGCATAAGTAAGTACTAGACTAAACGATCGCTACTTTAGCCGCCGATGAGTATACTATCTGAGGGACGTGCTTCCCTGCACCACCCAGCATCCAACCAAAACCAAAATCATTTCATCCCGTAGGTCGGTCCACGGCGGTATCCTACTGACTCGTTGGGGGGGGTACGAGGACGTGATGTAGAAACCGGGGGTGAGGCCAGGGGGAAGTTTCAATAAGTCAAGTTCATGTTCGCCAAGTTCTCGAGGTGATGCGCAAAAACAACTTTGACGTCGTTCTTTGTGTTGCAAAGATACCATGTTTTTCCGTTTATTTTATTGCATGCAAGTTCATTCGTTCCAGTACAGAGCCACGTGGTTGCTCCTTTCCTTTCAGATTACACGATGCAATTGCAGCATGTTGACGACGACGGACACCACATTGTGCGTGGGGCCATTTCATTTTACTCTCTGCACAAAATTCCTTGCGTGTATCTTTCTCGTGTGACTTCTTCATTACAAGTCGTTGCAAGTTGCATGATACTAGTCGGAAAGAGTTTCGGGGTCGCTAGATTAAGCATCTTTTCCCACTTTTTTAAATTCGCGGCCTTAACGCAGTTACATTCATGCAGCGAAAACAACAACACCAAGGAAAATGAGCCAGTGAAATGCCTCAATATTCTGGTCACGTTCAGTAATCGTTCCCCCTTTGAGCACTTTCTCGATGAGTTTCATTCCTTCTCCATCCTTGTTCGCAACAAGTATGGCTCGTGTCGTGCTCTTCATCATTTCATCACCGCCAGCAAAGTCAACATTTACGATATATCTCTGTGATATACTTTGTCTCGTGCACCCATCTTTTTTGTTTTTTTTGTGGTTGGTGAGTGCTCTAAAGTACCTGTTGACCTCCTCCTCCCTCAAGATGAGAGCGAGCGGATTGCGAATAACAGAGTTTTTTTTCGTTTTTTTCAATTTTGTTTTGCACTGATCGTTGTCAATGTCAATCACCAGGTTGTCAATGTCGTCACTGTCCTCCTCCTCATCGTCATCCTGAATATCCTCATCATCGCAAACACTTGATACCTCCACTCCTTCCAATCCCTTTTCCTCCTCTACTTCATCCCAGCCCTCACCCAACTCAAGTCCCCCCTCCTCTTCCTCTTCCTCTTCCTCTTCCTCTTGGACGACCAAGGCACGCCTTGCACTGACGACCGGCGGAACGATCATACTCGAATGCAGCCCTAATTTCCCCATGTAAGCTTTCGAATCGATCAAATCTTGGAGATTATTCACCGCCAGTTTTCCATTATGCACATCGTCCAATACCAAGCTCCGCCATGCGTCGTCTCTCCGGAGATAACCTTTGAGAGAGTCACAAAAAATATCAGCATAACTCTTACCCATCAGGGAGATGTTCATGCTAACGCCGGGATCAACTGTTTCCACACTATGCCACATTCCAGCCGGAAAATACCAGATGTCACCGGCTTCTACGAGGACCTCTTCGACTTCACTATCTTTGCAGTCAGGCGGGGCAAATTGGAATTCACTGTCACCAAGCCTGGCCGCCTTGATCTGCCCCTCCACTACAGCCTCGCTCAAGTAGTGAGGCGTTGCTCCGAGTATCGGACTCGGCACCGAGCCCTTCTTAATTCGCCACTTTTTCGATCCTGAGAGCTGGATGGTGAAGTTCTCCTGAAAATCAAAGTGGAAGTCAGTGAAGTGTCCATTTGTACCAACGAAAATCTCTACCTCCCCCTTCCCCCAGCCCTCCCCAGAGGGCTCGTAGCGACCGCAACCGATCCCCAAATCAGACAAGAAATTCGACACCAGAATCTCTTCCACCTCTCCAGGGGCTCTGCAATAAGTGGCATGCCCGGCCCCGTGAAGAATTTTGGCCTGCTCGGCATCGACAAGGATGCTCTTAATCTTACTCGTCGCCCGATCGAGAAGCCAAACGTGGACGCCGTTCTCTGATGCGGTCTCCTCGTAAAGACGGCCAGTCATCTTCAAACCATCAAAACAACCGAGCTTGTCCAATGCACCGCCTTTCAAGTGCATGGCAGACTTGCGAAAAGTCTCACTGAGGAAGGACTTTACATCGAAAAGTGACGTTGGTTTTACTTCTTGGAGCGATATACTAGAGTCTACTGGCTTAATCGACGAGCGCAAAACAGTCAGTGGTGATTGCGGTGCCAGCGAATCGTGCTTTCTTTTCTTCATTGTTTTCTCCACTTCCAGCAGGTGTATGGGAGCTGTTTCAGATCAACCTAGGTTTTGAACCAACTGTGCCTGTTCGTTTTTCCTAGTTAATTGGATGCGTTGATTATTGTGCATGAAAGATATCAAATGGGGGCACTGGTCTCGACAAAAGTATCACGCCTCCACCAATTTTTCCATTTTCTCCCTGCACACCCCACAACCAGTTATTGTCGTTTATAACATCTGTAGAAGGCATAAACATTCATCATATATCCGAAAATAGATGGTTAAGCACCACAAGAAGAAAACAAAGGCCCAACGGGCCGCCGCTGCCGACGCAAAGAAAGGGAAGGAGGAGGCCATCAAGGAGAGGGATATGAGCATTTTTGCCGGTTCTTCTGATGAGGGCGAGTCAGGGAATAGTGACAGCGAAAGTGACGGGGACGGCGGCGGCAATGGAGACGGAAAACAGCTCTCCATTCCACACCAATCGATTGATGCAGACGATGACGACGATGATGAGGACGATGACGATGACGATGACGAAGAGGACAGCAGAGAAGGCGATTCAGACGACGATGCAGACATCGAAAGTGGCAGCGATTTCGAAACGCCAACTCCGCATGAAACAATTAGCTCATCGACTGCAAAAATGAGCGATGTGATGCTTAGAATATTGTCTCGAGCATCCATGGCCACAAATAGTGATAGCGTGGTTCTATCCAAGACAAAGACGAAGCTTCAGAAACTTCAAGACGAGGAAGACGAAATGGAGGCAAAACTGAGACGGAAGAGAAGCGAGCGGCGGAGGACAAAACTCAGCTGCATGTTTGTTCCCACTTTGGGCGGGGGTGATGTGAAGCAGATTGAGAATGAGCGAGATCTTCGGAGGAAGGCGACCAGAGGAGTGGTCGCCTTATTCAACGCAATTCAGACATTTCAGCACGATGCAAAGGCAAAGGAGAAAAATGGGGAGGGATCAGGGAAAGAGAATGGTGGAGCTGTAGGCAAAAAACAGAAAAAGGCAGAATTTTTGAGCTTGATAAAGGAGAAAGCAGCCGTCCCCAATGCCACGAAAACAGTACAGCCAATGTCAGAAAAGAGACAAACTAAGCACGATTCGTCCGACGAGAGCGACGCGGACGATTCTGACAAAAACACGAAGTCCAAGTGGCTCCGTGATGATTTCATGACCAGCAAGGCCAGCAAGCTGAAAGATTGGGATAAGTCAGATTCTTCTTCGGACGAAGCCGAGGACGACAATGGATACGGGGACAGCGACGGAGACCTTAGTGATGCCGAGGCAGCCGACGCAAAGGCAGCGAGAGAACACGAGCGTAAAATGCGTTACGGGAGGAATATTGAAATTGAGGAGAAGAAGAAAAAGAGAACAAGCAAAGGAGGCGGAGGAGGTGGGAAAAAGAAATCCAAGCGCTGAGTCAACACTAGATCCGTTCAAGCTGAAGCTGATATATGCAACACAACGACATAGGGAACGTTGACGACTGTGACGTCGATGCGACGACAACTTGACGATGACAACAACAATAAAAAAGAAGACGATGCTGATAATGTAAACCTCTGTAGTGGTGCCCTGTTAAAATACGATATTTTTGTGCCGATGTGTTGAATATTTTTGCCCACCCGCAAGGCAAACTGCTGATTTGTACTTGATTATACTTTCGTAAAAGTCGCAGAACTAATTTCTTCTGAGTGATGCTCTTGTAGCGATCTCGAAGATAGAGCTCGACTGAGGCAAATCCAGCCAAAGATGCTTTTCGCAGCAAGGCATCGCATTCCTTGAACACTTCATAACCAAGCTGTGCACTATCAGGTAAAACCATGGTCGTCAGGGAGGTGCATTCCTGAAACGCATTATCACCCAGCTTCGTGAGACTGTCGGGCAAGACCACGGACGTCAGGGAGGTGCATTTGTGAAACGCTGATCGGCCAACCTGCGTGAGACTGTCGGGCAACCCCACGGACGTCAGGGAGGTGCACTTCTGAAACGCTGCCGGCTAAACTATTTTGGGAGCACTCTGCACCCCGGCATTCTTCACAAACCTTTTTCAACCTTATTTCTTCGTTTAAACCTCTATCGGCGTACAGTTCATCTGCATCTGATCCCAGTTTTATCTACTCAAAGACCGAAATCTACCAAAAAAGAAGGCACCCCTGTTGTTTTATTAAATTGCTCTTTTGGACTGAGCGAGATGACTCCCCTTCTCCTTCTCTCCCTCTGGTTGGCAGTATCCTCTGTTTCATCCTTCTCGCGCGCATTTCATGTCCGATCGTCCCTCGGATTCTCTTCATCACTCCACATGAGTGAGCCCTCACCGAAGGATCCCAGCAGCCCCCCTTCCCCTCAAACAATTCCCAGGAGGAATCCCATCCCTATCCCCACTGTCCTTTCTTCCGACGGCACTCAGCTTGACGTGATGAGTGAGTTGCGCTCTGTAACAATTAATTCCCGATCGCATCAAATGCGACAGCAGTTAATTCCGATAAGTGTTCAATTTTCATCTAACAAAACCCTGACCCCAAATCACCCACCAATCCAATCACATCACATCACATCACATCACATCACATCACAACAACCCACAGGCAAGCTTCTGAAAGACCGCATATTGCTCCTTGGCGATGAGGTCCGCGAGGAAAACGCGAACGTCTTGGTCGCCCAGCTCCTCTTCCTCGCCAATGAGGACCCATCCAAGCCCATCACTCTGTACATTAACTCGCCGGGCGGTTCTGTATCCGCCGGGCTGGCGATCTACGATACGATGCAGTTCATTCCCTGCCCGGTTCACACTGTCTGCTTTGGTATGGCTGCGAGCATGGGTGCGTTTTTGCTGGGGGCCGGGAAGAAAGGGGAGAGGAAAAGTTTGCCCAATGCCAGGATCATGATTCATCAGCCTTTGGGAGGGGCTCAGGGTACGGCTAGGGATATCGAGATTCAGGCGAAAGAAATTCTCTACACGAAGGAAATGCTATCGAAATACATGGCGGAATACACTGACCAGCCAATCGAAAAGATCAAGGAGGATACTGACCGAGATTTCTTCATGACACCGGATGAGGCCTTGGAGTATGGCATCATCGATGAGGTCATTAAGACCAAGACCAGCCACATTCCATTGCCGAAAATGCCCAGTTTGACGTAAAGAGGGACCAAACCTATATTGATATCAAGATATTGATGACATCGTCATCGAGCGACGGCGACGACGAATGAATGGAAACACATTTTCAAAAACTAGTGAAAGTAGTCGATGACAGACAAGAACTTTGGCACTGAGACTTTTTCTTCTTCTCTCCTTATTGCCTAATTACTACTTCTCGCCATCTTGGCCTATCTCTCGTCCTTCCCTCCCCTAGTAGGAATAGTTCTTGACATAAAGTGACTCTTGGCTGGAGGGCTGGCTTCCGGGCTTGTACTCTCCCTTGTTTGCCTCTGAGTTTGCCTGGGCGCGGGCTAAGAGCTGCGAAATACGTTTTTTGTGAGTGAGCGCGTGCATCGTCACCGGTCTATTGTACTAAAGGTCGTAAATTTGGAGCTCGGGAAAAAGTACCAATGGTCCTCAAATTGATTAGGGCAGCTCGTCGAACCCCCAGCGATTCTCATGATCAAATGCATTAAAGAGCCTCAAGCCGAGGGTCGAGCATGCATTAAGTGTTATCGTCAGCGCTCCCTTGATGCAATACGGCTCACAGCACGCAAGCACACTTCATATAATCCACCTACCTGGTTCTGGGCTGCGACGACATTCTCGGGCTTTCCTCCCCAAATCTTCAGGGTGGAGCTCTGCATCGCGCGAGAGAAAGAGAAAGTAAGGCTCCACGGACCCTTGCGCTTCTGCTGGTTCATTGTGTTGAGGAAGATACTGCGGTATTCGGCGTGTCAGTGTTGTTTTGTGTGTGTGCGTCTTGGTCGTAACGGCCGTCTGTCTGCTGTAGCGCTCCTTTCGCATTAAATCTGCTCTGTCTTACCTTGCGTCCTCCTCGTTCAGTCCCCCGGACAAGAAGGTGACGCCGCCAACCGACGAAGGGACAGTACGCTCCAGGGTCTGAATTGTCCACTTGGCGACCTCCTCGGGTCCCGCCTTATCAGTCGCTTCAACTCCGCTGACTGTCATGCTGGGCTTGAGCAGGCTGCCCTCCAAGTAGACCCCACAGTCATTGCAAGCCTTGTAAACGGCAGCGAGGACGCGCTCCTGGACTTCGGCTGTGGTAGCAACATCATGGGCACCATCCATGAGGATTTCGGGCTCAACAATGGGGCAAAGGCCGGCCTCCTGGGTGATGCGAGCATAGCGGGCAAGGCCCCAGGCAGCCTCCTGAATCGCCATATCGGAGGGCGCCCCGATGCTCTTGTCGATCTTCAGGGCAGTGCGCCACTTGCAGAAACGAGCACCTTGCTCGTAGTACTTGGCAGCGCGGGCTGCAAGGCTGCGTGTGTGTGTGTTGTTCGAATTTTGTTTTGGATTGTGTTAAGATTAAGAAGATGAAGTGCCGGAGAAAAAAAATATCAGAAAATACAAAAGAAACAATATTTTGTTTCGTTCTTTTGTTCCCCGCTGTCTGCGATTCGACACTCACCCATCAAGTCCGGTACAGACAGTCTCTCCAGGCAAACCGCCCGAGAGAGGGAACAACCCCATGTCGACCTTAATACCAGGGAGGATTCCCTGGCTCTTGAGCTTGTCAACATGCGAGCCACCATCAGGGTGATCCTGGAACAAAGTCTCTTCGTAAAGAATTGCTCCAGAAACATAGTTTCCCAACTTGGGGGTAGAAAACAACATCCCTCGCCAAGTCTTGCGGTTCTCCTCCGTGTTTTCTGCGATTATTCAGAACAGATTTTTTGTTAATGATTTTGTCGCAGCGATGATCGGTGAGAAAGAGCATACAGAACTTACCCATACCGATGCTCTCGAGCCTTGCGCCCACAGTCTTGGTACTCTCGTCGCATGCGAGTAGACCGAAACCAGGGCGAGCGATGTAATCAGCAGTCTCCTTTAGCTCGGCCTTATTCATGTTCAGTGATGTGGTTGAGGCACCCCTCGAAAGCGGCGACACTGAGAAGCCAGCAACGCTCGAGAGCACAGAGAGGAAAGAAATGTACTTCATTGGGTCAGTCAAAGAGTTAGAGACAAATTGGATTGGTTTTAAGGTGTCTTTAGGGTACAGAGTTTTCAGGCGTCTCGACAAGGTCCAGCGATGTTTGTTTCTGCGCAGAAAAGATATTTGCGAGAAGTGTTGTTAATAAACCACAAAACCCTCCCATTACAGGCTTTGGAAGACCGCTAAGGCAAATAAAAAACAAAATTGGTCCATATCATTTGAGAAATTTGGCAAAAAAATGAAGAGCATCATTCCTCTCCTTTTTGCCCTTAGCCTCA
>Ga0115557_1002201_pt1 | contig 13145 bp, 8 predicted proteins | sample COGITO_mtgs_1104_FD_87280 | JGI IMG/M metagenome (GOLD analysis project Ga0115557, IMG submission 87280) | Pelagic marine microbial communities from North Sea - COGITO_mtgs_110421 | ecosystem: Environmental > Aquatic > Marine > Epipelagic | place: Germany:Helgoland, sampling site Kabeltonne...
GCAAGTGAACAGCCTACTCGACGGCACTCCTCCAGCCCCCAATCTTTCATCTCAGATGTCCAGTCCACCTTCTGGATTCTCCATCCAAACTTGTCTTCCAAGATGTGAGACAGGATCTCCAGAAACTTTGGACACTGCTCCATCAGTTCCCTCAAGAGCTCTTGCTTCTCGGCAAATATGCGCTTGAGGTGAATAAAATTGCTCTTGTAACTGTTGCTGCGGACTTCGTACACTTCTGCTGCGAGTTCTCTCCACAGCTCCACTTCCAGTTGAATTTGCTCAGAAGTTCGTGACTTAACAGATTCAGCCGCCGGCACAATTCTGCTTTCTGTCTTCCTTGCAGGACCAAGTGCCAAAATTTCCCTCAAGCTCACACTGCTCCTCCTCCTCCTCTTAGCTCCACCTTCCGCTTCGAGCGCATCCCTTGGTAGATACTCATCAGGGATTTTTTCAACATTGAACCAATCTGGCTTGTCATTTTTCCACTGCTCTATATTATTTGCCACCCACTTCTTCACGTCTGCTTCTATTGTCTTCTTCCATTCCATCCGATTCTCAAAAGCAGCAGCCCATTTTGTGTGGTCTTCATCAGCATCTAAGAACCTTTCACAAGTGTACTGGGCTGCTGTTTTACTACCAAAGAATGTGTTCAGGTAACTCAAGTCAATCGTGCAAAAGAAGATAATGTTTAACACCAACCATGCCACAAAGCTAACAGTCAAAAAAACCGTAACATCGTCCTTCACGCCCCCCTTAGGGGAAAACTGCAGGGCAACAAAGGGAGATATCTGCGCCGAGACGAGGGAAAGTGTGAAACCTAACCCACCCATCTCATAAGGGTGACGCATATGGATACAGCCGCTGAAATCAGTAACAAGCTTCGCGCACGTTCTCTGCACTGAAGCCACGATAATTGACGCTACTCCTCCACATTTTGCTTCTCCTCCAGATAATCTGGGCCAATAGTAGAAGTCTCGGCGAATGATCTTCAACAGGAGATAGAATCCAACCTCGCATCCTACAAAGATCAAAACTAAATTGTATGTACCGAATGTTGCTAATAGAGCACACCCTGTGCTTCGGCTCAGGTTGTGTAAAGCGCTCATTAATGTCATCAAGACAAAGCTCCTTACCCTCAGACTATTGTCATTAGGGATGTAGCCATAGAACTTGGGTTGATTCTTCCTGTGGGGCACATCCACATCCATGTCGAATGCAATCGTGGCACTTGTGAATCCAGTAGTCAGGCAACTGATACAGATTGACAACAAAGCATATGCGCCAGCTTTCTCTGGAGCCAACAGCCAGACATAAATTTGCAACACGCAGGCTGGAATACTTTCGAAAGTAATCTCGATTCCCTTGTTCATCACCATTTCGGAAAGGCTGTCGATCGAACTATTGTTAGCCTCTTGATTAGTGGATACCCTGTAGGCATCGACAGCTGGGCGTAAAAACAGCACCGTGATCAATGTCTCCTTTGTAAAGGCAAACAGGCCCTTGAAGTTATAGTGGAAAATCAAAGAGAGAAATTGACAACCAATATTGGCAAGAAGCATCACCAGCATAGCATTTGCCTGCCCATACAACTCTTCGCTCGCGTAGTACGTGCTAATAACATAGATGTCCGTCACTGCATCAATTGTACTCAGTGCAGCCCCCGAGCCTACTCGGAACATCATTCCGAAACGATTATCCCGCAGCAAGTTGTTTGTAATCACGATCATAAAGTCCTCGAAGCCTTCAATCTCGTCAAACAAATTACTCAACTGTACATAGTGCTTCTTCCAAGCGTCGACGGCCATCAATCCTGTCTGCACCATCCGCATTATGGTCGCCATCGCCCTTCCCACTCTTCGGCTGTCCTCCTCGTTCCAGTCCTTCATGTCTGAAGTCCAGTCGACATCTTCGACTTTCATCCCTAGACGGAAGACGAGCATGTGCGCGAGGACGACGTCGAATTTTGGGCAGAGCTCAAGGATGGGAGCGAATTCGTCCGGGTATTTGCTCATGACTTCCTTGATGTGAATGAGGTTGGTCTCCACCTTATTGGTTCTCGGTTTGTAAATTTCCTCTGCAAGATGGTTTGTTATTTATCAATCGATTGACGGAAAGCAATTTTGGAAGTAATACAAGTTAGCCAATGTCCCAGGTTCCTTCTAACCCACCTTGCCCATCTCCTCACAGATGAGCATGACAATCATTTTTTCCTTACCTGCAATCATCTTTATCGTCTTCTTGGATTCTTTTATGGTTTTCCTTGACGCAACTATTTGTTTAGGAGGCGTTTCAGCATTCTCAACTTCGTTTTCAACTTTATCAATTCCTTGGCAATTTTCCGTGACGGTGAGCTCTATCTCGGCGGCATCATTTTTGGCGGTAGTATTCGTGTCCTCACCAGCGCTGCTCTCATCAGCAGTAGAGTTTTCAACCTCGTCGCCGCTAATCAGGTCCTCAAAAGACCTGCTCGGGGTCTCTATAAGTGACAATGTTGTCATGGGATTTGGCGCCTGTGTCCTGTGTTTGTCGTGAGTCTTAACTCCCCCTTCCGTCTGTGAAATCAAAAAAGGAGCTGCAAAAAAACAAGAAAAAAATTGAGACCTCAGATTAGCTTCTCGGTGATAAAAATAGACACTCAGACACTCAACTTACCGCTTTCGCTGTGCCGGAGAACTCCGACTTCTTCCTGAAGGTGCGTGATAACTTCCTTGAAGAAAGTGTGTTGCCTCTCCTGCTGCTCCCGCGTGGCACGTCGTTCTTCTTTTCGTTCCAAATCTTGCCGGAAAAGGAGCTCGTCTTGTCGTGTGAGGAGCTTATCTTGCATAATTTTGTGCTCTTGTCTTTCATGCTCCAGGCGCTCTTGGTGCTTCTCCAGATGGACTTGGTATTCTTTTTTTTCTTGCTCAAGTTTTGCATGAAATTCCTCTTGTTGCTTCTGCAGCCTCGTCTGGAAATCATTCTGCTGCTTCGCCAGCATAAGCGCCATCTCGTTTTGTTGTTTCAGGCGCTCGGATGCCACTGCAGATTTCTCTCTCTCTGCCATGAGCTCGCCCTGTTGTCTAATTCTCTCTTGAGCATTTTTTTCTCTCTGCGTTATCAGCTCTTGCAGAACAAGGTCAAATCCTAAACGATTGTGGCCCTCCTTCGCGTCTTCGTGAAGACCAATCAGCTCCTTGAGTACTAAATGAAATCCACTGCCCTCTCTCCCCGTGTTCTCCATGTTTTTTTGATGAGTCAGTTAGTGTCGAGTTGGGTCCGAAGATGGGGGTAATTGAATTCAAGTAGCTGGAGGCGGATGATCTGTAGTTTGATCGCAGCGGCGAACGATTTATGACTATTAAATATCTCTGTGGAGGCTTGTTTCAGATATTCACACGTCACTCACCCTCGTGGTGGGGGAGCACATTCCAACCCTAGGGATCCCTAGGGCCCCTAATATATTTAACAATCATCATATCTCATATCTTTGCTGAAACTTTCACTCACCCCCAACCTTCCACCAGCATAACTACAAAAAAGTTACCAAGCTGAACACTATGATTAAAATCCGCAGCTCCCTTCTTGCCGTCTTTGCATGTTTTTACCTCTCGTGTGCCTCCGCGGTGAACTCCCTGGCCTACAAGTTCTCCTCCTTCACGGTGCCCGATGCTGACGCCGCTGCTGATGATCTCCTTCGCTACTCTCCTGGCATTGACATAAGCGATACCCCGTCCTCGTGGCTCACCACTTTCGCCACCTCAGAGGACAACGTCCGTGCAATCCGATTGAACTATGACAATGACAACTTTGCGGACGTTTACTTCGTTGACGGCGACAACAACCAGGCAGCCCATTTCAACGCTCAAATCGGCGCCTCTTCCACGTACGCGGAGGACGATTGGACGTGGTGGCAGGATTGGCACCTTGCCTACACCACCGACGACTACGACACGGTCGCTACTCGCCTCTTCCAGGACAAACACAAGTTTGTCAACCGCGGATCAATTTATATTCCCCTAGCTGACAGCGGTGTTGTCCTCCAGGTCCTCTCTTCCACACCTGCGACCATTTACTGGACGGAGCCCTTCCTCTTCTGCCGCCCCACAACCAACGAGATCAACGGCGCCATGCCGTACCTCCCCACGAACGTCACGGACGTCTCCCTCCTCCCCTCCCCCACCTCCCTCCCAACCTACACGCCCTCCCACCAGTCCTTCCCTACCACCGACGCCGTGGCTAGTGGCATGGCGACCTCTGCCCTCTTCTCTTTCGATTGGCTCCACCCCGAAGAGTTGGACTCTCACCCGTACTCCAACGGCGTCTGCGCCAAAATCCAGTGGCTCAGCGATTCTTCAAACTTCGCAGTTCACTTCATTGAGCAGTACGTCAAGAGGGAGGGAGAGGTGCTGGTGAAAGACTGGGAAAATAAGTTGAAGACCGCTCTCTCCAACATGCAGCGGGATAATGTTGACGATTCCGGCTTCTTCAACTTCCGCACCGCGTTCACCGTGCCCCCCCCACTCTCAACTTTCACCGACATCTTTGACTCCTCCAACGTAGATTACGTCACCCTCGAGAACAAGCACGTCGTGTTGGGATTGCCCAGTGGCTACTTGATTGAGCTGTACGAGCAATAATGAACGACTAAACTAGAGAAGATTTTGCCAAAATCTAGCAAAAACATCAAAGTTTAGCAATAATATTTAGCGACAAAATTACACTATTTTCTTCTCACGTCTCATCTCAAAAAAAATACACGAGCAGCACTTATGCGCCGCATATCCGCACAGCACCACCCACCACACCACACCACACCACACCACACCACACCACACCACACCACACCACACCACACCACACCACACCACACCACACCACACCACACTACACCACACCACACCACACCAGTCGGAGTCGGTGTTAATTATTCATAGAGTGTTTGCCTCCTCGATTAGATACTTGATGAATCTTTTCTCGCTGTCGCTATTCGTTGCAAAGACCATTGGATCATTGCTTGGATTCTTCAGCAAGTTAGGAGCGAAGACAAGAGCGAGATTATCAACCGTCATCTTTGTCACCGCATGAGCCTCACTTAGCTTCTTCAAGAAATTGCATATAAAGACGACGCACGCGCGGCTCGAAGGTTTAATGAGCTGCAGCATCTTGAGGCTTTCTTTTCCGGTCTTACTCCTTCCGGCGGCTATGCAGCGCTCGTAAATACTTCCTTCAAATAAGCTTTCGGGCATCTCTCTCAGCCACGTCTTTAGCAAGTCGGCCGCTACTAGAGGGTCGCTGACCTTTGGCTTACTAGTAACTTTCAAATTGATGGCTCTGTAATCACCGCCGCTGATCTCCTCCTTTATCCAGTCAATGTCGTCCTTTAGAGCTGCAAGCCTGAAAATTCCCTCAGTGTTTGCACCCCCGAGCTGGAGAATTGTCCGACATAAGAGCTGCAATATGATCGGTATACCCTCCATCCCATCTTTCATGAGGAGACTTTGAGGCGGTGGCATGGCAGCTTGAGGGCTCCTCGTAAACAATTCCTTTCGTAGGACGCCCTCTAGCCCGACTCCGTACACAGAATCAGGAATGTAACAACTTTCGATGTCTTCAATGTCATCCTTGTTGAGCTCAATTGTGGCCACCTTTCCCCCCTCCCCGTTTCCCCTTTCCTTGCCCTCGCCCAGCATGACTCGTTGAAAGACAAAGAACGAAAGCCCCCCAACTGCGTCTGACTGAAATCGCTTTCTGTTGGCATGCTTGCAGACACATTCGCAGAGCTCACTATTGGGGAGGTACGCTGCCGCACACGCGGCCAATATCTGCCAGCCGCGCCGATCGCTCGCTGGGTTCGGGTTCGATGTCGTCTGCTTCATGAGCTGACAATATATTTCATCGATGAGCTCTTCATCATCGCCTGCCATGTTCACCACGATTGTCGGGCTGATGGTAGGGTTCCTGACGACACCATTGTGTCCGTCTTCGCCCATGGCCGCGCAGACAGCTCGAAATATTTCGATTGCAACCTTTTCCTTCGCGACGGAGCTCATAGGATTTAGAGGGGTCTTGAGAGGAATAGTGGACCACGATACCATCTCCTTCGGCGTCATTGCCACGTTTCGGTATGTCGCCCAGCGCTTATGTGACGCAAAATGATCTGCGGCGTATTGACTTATGCTCTCTCTTGTCTGAGTTCTCTTTCGTTGTTCGAGCATTTGGTCCTGTTGCGGTTGGTAAATATCATTTGGGGAATCCGGATTCTGGCTGGGTCTGTCGACAGGGGCAGGGCTTATTACGCTGTCCTCTACCTGCTGCTCTTTTGGCTGCTCAATAACTTCGTCGTCGTCGCCTTTGCCGATGACGGTGACCAATCTCGGTCCGCTCGCCCTCCTCTCCGGCGAGTTGCCGGCACCTAAGTTCCTGTCACTGCCGGCCAGAGTAATATTCTTGAGACGATTTTCGATATCCTGTAGGCTCTCGAGAAATTCCTTTGTGCTGCCATTAAAACTCCCGTGGGCAATCACCATCGAAGTGAGGGCTTTCTCGTATTTTGAAACTTTTGTTTCGTTCTCCATCGTCAAGTCGATGCTGCCATTTTTGTGAATAACGCTGAAACAGCAATTATCCGAGAGGCCTGGGTGACGGTTTCTGGCTACCTTGTTTGGAGGACCGATGCGAACTTCGATGATATCTTCGAAAGGAATGCCTTTTGCCACCCCCTCTTTCGCGCCTGGTTTCGCCCAGCAAAATTCACGCAGATCGCTACGAACAAAGATTGTCCTATCGTAGTACTTTCCCTCGTTCCCCATTTTCTTCTGCATGCCAGCCTTACTCTGCAGAAGCGCAAAGAACTCTGCGAGGAGAGACTCCGACTGCAAGCGCTGCTGGCGCACAGACTGCGCTTGCCGACGAGAATCCCCCTTTAAGTCATCCTCCGCTTGCTGCTGTTCGTTCTGCTGCTGTAACGTTGTCTGCGGTTGTTGTTGTCGGAGTTGTTCCTCCTGGGCGGCTCTCTCCGCTAGTTTCTCTGTCTGTCTAGATTTTTGATTTGCCACTAAATGGGCAGGAGGGGGGTCACTCGGCGGAACAGCAACGATAGGAGTAGCCGCCTGCTGAAGCACCTTGGGCTTTCCCTTCGGTGTTTGGATTCCATTATTCCCATTTCCATTTCCATTCCCATTCCCATTGACATCGCTGTTGAAAACTGCATTCACAGCCATCGGAGGGTCCTCTTCTGCGACCGAGGTGCTTATCATTCCTTGTGCGGCGCTTGTTCTTCTCAGAGGGTGCTCCCACTGGGAGATTCCGGTCGTCTTATTCATGTAGTAAATACGCCCGGTAGTAGTGCTGGACCTTCTAGTCCAATTTTCGGGGAGAGCAGAAATGCTCTTCCGCGATACCCTCCGTTGAGCGGGAGAAGAGGGCACTTCCCACTGGGTTTCGTGGGTAAGTTTATTCACATAGTAAACCTGACCGTTGCTGCTCTTTTGCTCAGTCCAGTTTTCAGGAAGGGTAGAGTTACTTGAGGAGGAAATGTTGGAGGTGCTGTTGCTACTGTTGAGAATTTTGGAAGAAGTTTGAATGTAGTTTGTCGGCACGTAACCGGTTTTACCATTCTCGTCCGTTCCAGTACTCCAGTTTGAATCGTTGGGGTCCACGCTCAAGTTAAAAACCTTTGTTCCAGGTTGTAAAGTCAGGGTGTTTTCAGCTTCACCCTTGTAGTGTGCAATTGCAACACCCCAGTTACTCATATTTTCGCCTAGAGGTTGAGCTAGTACAGAAAATGGTGATGATAAGGAATAAATTGCGTTTATTCGCTTTTGGTCACCGATTGTAACCATGAACTGGAGAAAAAACAAAACAAAAAACGAGAAAAATCTCAACAACCAAAAAGGACCTTCTCAAGACGGAAAAGAATAAAAATATCGGCACAATTTTGTTGGATCGTGGTCCTCTTGTGGTGAATTGGTCCATCGCACGCACCATTTTTACCACATTCAAGACTTCTCTTTTTCTTTGCCAATTGCCAACATCTTCACTCTCACACCAACCACTACAACTCTGCTGCCACCAATTTTCCAAACTCCCGTAATATCCTGATGCCGTCCCAGATGGTACCAACTCCTAGCCCAAAACGGATGAGCAAGCGTCCTACCCGCCGTCCCGCACCAACCATCCAACAGCAGAAGGAGAAACGTGTCACAAAGAGAACCTCAAAGTGGGCCGGCTCATCTGCCGTCAAGGTATCAACGAATTCTCCCACAAGGGACGCTTCGTTGGCGAAAAGGTCGTCGAAAATGGCACATGACCAATTTGCCTCTCCGTCCTGCTCACAGCAACGCAGAGCATTTGTTGTCAAAATCACCCACCCTGCTGTGACACACACATCAGCATCATCATCATCGTCACCTGTACACCAGCCACCAACCGAGACAGTCCTGACGCTCGCTGATTCTGATAGTTTGATAGACGACGTTCTCTCTCTTGCCCTTACCACCCTATTCGGATGGTTGGGTGACACTGACGGTATAGGAGGGGACGTATTTGCTCTCACACAATTAGAAGGAAATCGGTTGGTTGTCCGCCGCGGTGGAGATCGGCTAGACGAACTAGTACCAAGGCACCTCAATGAATTATCGCTAAGATTACATTTGAGACTACTCATCCCACAGGTTATCCCCATGATTGCAAATACTATGCCCGCCAAGATCTTCCTTTTCAACGATATTTTTTCCAACTTCCGGTCCCATGAATGGCAGCTTGCGGAAAGTTCCTGTCCGCCGTCCTCGTCCGCAGACGGTCACAAGAGAGACGAGATTGAATTCATGAACGCAAGTCGTGACTCAAGCGATACTGCCTACAGCCAAATTACTTCAGCTCAGATTATAAATATCATCAGCCTCTCTCTTTTCCTAACGCATGGCCCGTACCATCTAGTCGAGGACCTTCCAATAGAATATTGCATTAAAACTGCATTTTCTGATTATGGTTGCGAAGATGCTATGAATGTGGATATCGGCCGTCGAACAGACATTTTTGAACAAATTGTGGCTCTTTGGAACTCAGAGGGAGAAAGCAATTCATCGGAATTGCTTCCTGATTCGTCACAAAAATTAAGTGCTGTCGATAAATATCTCGCCAACGTTCTGAACTCTTCACCTCTTGTCGGGCAAAATCTATTCAGTGCACGAACAAACAATACGACAAGTTCTCATTCCTTCCCTTCTGATGTAATCCTCGGAGTTGGTTATGAGGGACTGAAGGTTTTCTCAGTAGAAAAGGCCCTTCTCGAGGAGTTTTCGTGGGAAGAATGCGCCAAGTGGGGGCACAATTCCAGTTTTTTTTATGTGTGGGTGATTGCTAAGGATGGGAAGAGTGGAGTTGGTGGGGGATTACCCCCCGCCAAAGATAAAGGGCAGCCCACTAAATTTGTTAATAGGTGAGACGAGAGAGCTTCCTTCGGTGTGAATCACTCCAAAATATTTCTCACGATGATTTTCCCTCCTTCGTAGGCCGAGAGGGTCCAAATCGGGCGTAAAGGTTAAATTCTTTACTGAGGAAGGTGAAAATATTTCAAACTTGCTCCGCGAATTTGTCATTGTCCTTGTCAACTTTGTGAACGGTTGCTATGAGACGGAAGCGCTCTGTCAGGAAGCCCCACCTGGAGACAGAAGTACCTCGTCCGGCTCGCTGAGGACAACCCCCCCCCTTAGCCAACAACCGATGCTACGAATTAAACAGCCTTCGCCAAGCGAGGTGACGATGACGACTATGGATGAAGATGTTGATGACGATGGGGCCCATCAACGTCAACATCAACTTCAACATCAACATCAACTTCAACTTCAACATCAACTTCAACATCAACATCAACATCAACATCAACATCAACAACACTTTGTGCCCATGCAGAATTTGGTTGAAGCGGAGGATGAAGACCTCGAAGATAGCGAAGCAGACATAGTGGACGATCTACCTCGCCCACGGACGCCCCCGCTTCCACCGCCGCCGAGATCGTGCACGAAGGAGGAAAGGGCGATTCGAATTCTCCAGGCAACCTATCGAGGATATAAATTCCGCAACTTTATCATCATGCAGGAAAGTAGTATTGTCCTCCAGGGATTATTTAGAAGGTGAGCAATCTTGGCGCGCGATTGAGGTGCCCTTTAAAGATGGCACGTATGCCAATCTTTCTATTCAATCAAGGGACGAACTACTAACCGCGCAGCTCATTCTTATTTTTTCTCTCTTCACGAATCATATCCCACCAATGTTGTTTGTCACGCTCAATTTAGGAAACTCGCGGTGAATAAAGTACGAATCGAGAGAATGCGTGGAATCGAAATGGCATTGGAAGAAGAGAAGCGGGTGAGAGACATGGTGGAAAGAAAAACAATGATGGTTGAGGAGAAGGAGCGTAACCTTCTCAGGGAACGTAAATTGGAGAGTGTCCTTCTCGTCCAGAGCTACTTCCGCGGTTTTCAGGTTCGCAAGCGCCTTTGTGATATAGAAGAGGAGTACGCGTGTATTCTGGTCCAAGGTATAGCTCGAATGTGGTTAGCAAGAAGGAGGCTGAAGAAGATTCGCGGGTTGGGTCTGGAGGGGCTGTTGACACTAGAGGCAAATGTCAAAATGGAGAGGGTGTGGGAGAACACACGAAAACAGCAGGAGTTAGAAAAAAGTAATCGGCTGATCCAGGGGGCTAAGGATAGAACAAACAGAGAAGCTGATATGAAGAGGATGAATGCATCCGAGATAAGCTCCTACTTGGTGGAGGAGAATGAGAAGGGGCTCGGATCTACAGCAGCGGCTGATAGTAGGGCGGCCACAATCTTTGCAAGTCACTTCCGCGGATACATGGTCAGAAAGCGAATGTTCGAGATGTTTGACAACGACATTAGCGACGATAGCGGTAGCGGTAGTGGTTTATAGATGGCGAGACTACTAAATGACTTATTGATTCGTGTAAGTTGCGACAATTTTTGCAAAACCAAAGTACTCTCTCATCTTTCCTATTCCATCTACCTTATCCTCACTAAAGCTACTACGTCACTACTAAAAGATAAACTAAGTCAAGTTCCGAATAATAATTTGTTCGAGAAGATAATATAATGGCTGCATGCATGATGGCGCGCTCGAGGATGTACCTCAATCGATCCTAGCCAAAAAGCCCATCAAATAGAAGGCCCATTCAAAATGACACAAACCACGCATCAATTTATGGTCAATGCATTCGCAAGTAAACGTGCGTCTTTCCCAGGATGGGTAATCGCCCTGTTGCACCACAGTAATTTTGCCTCCTTCATAACCCCTGTCCTCCTGCGTATATCCAACAACTCCAATCTTCCCAACCGCACCCTCTCCACCAACCAGCAAAAGCTATCCCTTCTCCGAGCTAGTGCCGCCTCAATTCTTCGCTGGAAGGCCTCCTCTGCGAACATCTGTTTCTGATGGTACCGAGGTCTCTTCTGGTTGTTTTCATTAATTCTCCGCTGCTTCTCCTTCTGACGCTCGCTGTAGTCGCCATTCCATTGAGTTGTTCTTATTGGAACTTCGTCCAAAGTCATTTTTGTTCTGATTATTCGGCGATTATCCCAAAAAACTAGTACTTTGACTAGAACCTTTTATATTTACTACCGGTGCCGGATGCCGGAACTAGCAAAAGCCGTTTTTCTGGTGTGAACAGGAACTGTCATTTTTCGCGTAAACAGGGCCCGCAATACCGTACTACAGTCTTGACTGATGCTGTTGCCCCCGATATTTCGTTAAATTTGATAATAACTCTACACAACACCTAACACCCAAAAGGTTCCTTCTCCTTCTTTTCTCTCTCCTCCAAATCCCAACCTCAAAAAATGGCATGTAAAATTTTTGACGGCCTGTTTGTGGGCGATGCCGAATCCTCACAAGATAGTGAGTTCATCGAACTAAACAAAATTTCCTACATAATCAATTGTGCTGGTCGGCAGCTCCCAAACTTGTACGAGAACCATGGTCTCCGCTATCTCACCTACCCTTGGTTGGACACGACAGACTTTCAGATATTTGACGCGTCGGGGGTGGTGGTGTTGCAGCTTTCCTCGTTTATTGACGAAGCGCTCAGTAACGGAGAGGCGGTGTTGGTCAGTTCTCTTGAAGGAGTCAGCAGATGCTCCCTCTGCATCATTGCGTACCTCATGTACAAGTACTGGTGGAGTTTACAAAAAAGTTTTGAGTTTATAACTAGCAAGCGAATAGACCTCGCCCCGAATAAAGGGTTCCTAACCCAGCTGTCGATGGTAGACGCGCAACTTCAAAGTGCTCGTAAGCGAGTTTGTGAGGAGGCTGGAGTTGGCAACAATTGCAATTTAGGGGAGGCACTGAAACTTTGCAGCCTGAAAAAACATCAATTTTTGCCCCCAAATTTCCTTGACTTTGTCCCCCGAATTCATAAAACACTGGAAGATATATTGGAATCCAAACTTTACGAATGGGATCCGAATATGCTTCAGCAATTTATCAAGCTAGTTGGTGGCAAAGTCAATGAAGATGAGGAATTTCTCCTCCTGAATTCCTTCGTGAACTCTCAATCTGAGCTAGAAGTCTTGCCAGGCCCGGGTATGCTAAAGAAAGACCATGTTTCTTCTCGCCTGCACTGGATTGACACTTCCAGAGCGGGTGATGGCCATGGAATCGGCGGTGTAGGGAACAACTTATCCAGGAAGGTGTCAACGCCAGTTTCCGGCCTTCGCCGGCGGACATCGTCAGGTGGAATCATGGGCCACAACAGTGTAAACAGTACTACTGCTTCCTTGTTGGAGCGCCCGCCAAATTCTAGTTATAATAAACTCTCCTTGGACGTCGGATGGGTTGACAGAGAGAGACAAATAAAAGTCGATGTGAACGGTGAGAAACCTACCAAAGTTCTAAAAAGTATTTTGAAAAATGGTGGGCTCAAAAAGAAACATCAGCAGCTACAAAAAGGACGACAACAACTTAGAGACAAGTCATCCTCGCCGGAACAGCGACTGGACAAGATAGTGAAGAACTTTCAGAGCGAGAGGAACTCTCCTATACTTGGTGAAAGCGCTGAAAACTCCAATGATGCCCCCTCCGACTCGAAACATCTTCCCTCAAACTTCGATAACACAACCAACGACATTGTCAGCGACGGCGACGGCGACGGC
>Ga0115557_1002213_pt1 | contig 13114 bp, 8 predicted proteins | sample COGITO_mtgs_1104_FD_87280 | JGI IMG/M metagenome (GOLD analysis project Ga0115557, IMG submission 87280) | Pelagic marine microbial communities from North Sea - COGITO_mtgs_110421 | ecosystem: Environmental > Aquatic > Marine > Epipelagic | place: Germany:Helgoland, sampling site Kabeltonne...
GGGATGGAAATAATACAGACCAAAACATGCTTAACCTGCTAACTCTAACCCCTCCCTTTTGTTTTGGTTTCTCCTTGCCTTGCCTTGCCTTGCCTTGCCTTGCCTTCCCTCGCCTCGCCTCGCCTCCCTCAGCGGCTCACGCCAATGGCAGCGCTCGAGCTGGTGTCGACATCTCTGGCGCCGGAAACGGTGTGATGGAGACTGCGGACGACCTTGTTGACCTTTTTGCTACGAAGGAGAGTGCCTTCCGACTCGCTGTTGATGCCACTCTCACTGTCCTCCGCGTTGACCAGATCATCATGAGCAAGCCTGCTGGAGGGGGTAAAACTATGCAATAAACATTTGGCAAGAGAGAGACACGCACACAATAAAAGCATTAACATGGAAGAAGGGTTGTGAAGATGGATGAGGGGGAATGTGGTTGGATCCAACGCCAAAATCTCCTTTTCTTTGTTCTTAATTTTTATTTCTGATTTCCCTGAACTCGGAACTCTTAGTTGAACTGATTTGAGAACCTGACCAAACTTCATTCTTCTAATTACCCTAGTCCGCCTAGATTTTTTTTGTTAGTCTGCTGCCATCCCTCCGTCCGTTAATACACTCTTGCCTCCCCGAGCTCCTCGTACCAAGTGGTTGCCTCTTTCTCCTTCCTCAAGGCTTCCCTTCCGGTTGCTTGAATTTTTATTCACTCCCTCTCAGCACATTTTCATCAGATCACCGACCTCAAAGACCCCTCTTGCAAAGGCCGTCGTCATAATGTGGTACCGTGCGACCCAAAGAATGTTGTTAGTAGCCAATGCAACCGACCGCCGGTTACTCACGCTGAAAACGCTACCCAAAAACAAACAGAGACACTGCCTCATGACAACATCAGCGACAACAACCCCGATAACTGCAAGTGCGGCTGCTAGCGATCTGAAATATCTTTCCACGCTGATAGAGGAATCACCGGACAGTACTGTGAACAAAATTACCTCGAAACTCTCCATGACCACTTTGGAGGAGATAAAAGTGATAAAGGAAATGTACTCGTCAAAAATTATGGAGGTGATGGAACCAACGAAACAGCAGCTATTTCAATACGGGTTAAATATGGGAATTCCTTTTATCGGGTAAGTTGGCGCTAGCTGTACCTTTTCCGCATTTTTTACACTCAGTTGGCCCATATTCATCTGAATAGCTTCCAGGTTCACAACCCTTTTCATCTAACCCAAATTCCACCTACCTCTAAAACCTCTAATAATAGTTTTGGTATTATGGACAATGCAATAATGATTATTGCCGGGGACAAGATCGATGCGTCTTTGGGTGTAATGTTTGCAATTTCTACTATGTGTGCGGCTGCAATTGGGAACATAATTAGTGACCTTGCGGGAGTGCTGTGCGGCACAGCAATTGAAGATTTTGCTAACAGCCATTTAGGTTTGAAAGATCCTGGTCTTAGCAGGATGCAGATGAAGCTGCGGAGTGTGCGTTTTGCGGGACAGTTTGGCTGCGCCATTGGCATAACTATTGGCTGTATCATAGGGATGTTTCCGCTCCTATGGATAGACGATAAGACGACACATGCGATGAAGCGTGAGGAGGCATTGAACAAGATCCTCCAGGATGTGATGGTGGAGGCTAAGGAACTTGTCTCCGCCGAGGGTACGCAGCTTTTTTTGGTTGATGAAGGATCTCAGACTCTCCAATGTACGAATTCTGGCTCGAATTCTAATGACTACGCTCTTGGCTCTGAATCACGTCCTGTGAAGATTCCTATCGGTCCCTCTGGGGGTATTGTAGGTATTTCTGCTCAGACGCATCAACCGGAGCTAATACATGACACTCAAAAGGACAGTCGCTTCGACCCAAAATCTGATAATGCGAATAATAGCTACAAATCCATCAAGACAATGCTGTGTGTCCCTGTGTGTGACAATGAAGGGCGGGTGATAGCGGTAATCCAGGCAGTGAACAAATGCGAACGCCCAAGTGAAGCGGACACAAACAAATCAAAGCGTCGAAACCGCCGTAAGTTAGAGTTCACGTGGTACGACGAGTTTCTTCTTCAAAATCTTGCAAACCACGTTTCTGTGTCACTACAGGAGCTTGATAATCCGCATGATGATAGATTGGGCAAGGCCATAGAGTTGATGCAGAAGACGGAACGGCATGAGCACCATAACAAAGATCGCTCACACTCTATTCTAAGGGAGCGCCAGACGCGGGTATCACAGCAACAGAAGCAGTGAAAAAAAAATTTAAAGAAGACCTTGCTTGTCTTGTCGCCTACCAGAAGTTTAGCCTAGCATTTTAGCTTACATTATTATAGCACTTCTCAATAGCACAATTTCATCTTATTGCAACATTATTCTATGGCAATTTCCTCGACCTCTTCGTCTCCCCCAGCTCTTATCTCTTGCACTGGTACACCACTCGGTGAACCCATTTCTATACCCTCCCCTTCGTCAGCTCCAACTTCGTCCCCTATGATCTTCGTGTCACTGCTCTTCCCTTTAGGCCGCTTTTTACCTTTGACATGCTCTTTGTAGAACATCTGTACGACTTCTGCGGCAAAATGATGGCCCACAGTGAAAGTGCTAGTCGGATTTCCGCTGACCCTGGCCAATTTGTGAAACAGAGGGGCCTTGGATCGATGGATTATGCCGACGATATTGTACTCGGCCATCTTTGCCAGTAAAAACTCAGTTTTCACCGCCTCCTTACTGAGGCCCATCAAGACATCCTTAAAGTGTACCTTTCCCTCGTGATTGACTTTCAGATCCAACTCGGCTATCTTCGCCCTTATCTCACCAGGCGTGGCCACGTAGTCCCCAAAACCCCAAGGCTCGTACAAAGTCTGTACGAAGTCCTGTAGGACATCCATGGTGATGTAAAAGGTACCCTCAGGGTCGTAGTTAGACCAGTGGTCGCTAAAGGCTTCGAAGTCGTCGGGCTTGATGCTCCTTTTGGTCTCGTCTGCCGTGTCGAACCCCTCAATTATAATTCCAATGAATAAATTCATAAACACAAAGCAAACAACGAAATTGAAGGAGATGAGCACAACGTATATAAGGGGATTTCCTGGCCCGTTGATCTCTTCCCCCACCGCCTTGGGCAACCAGGAATTGCATTGGGGGTATTCACTTTCTGACACGTAACCGCAAATATCCTTGCTGTAGGTCTGGTTGTCCAACGACACCTCAGGGCCCCTTGCAACGTCATGCATAAAACCGTTCCAGTTCTCCCCCGTTGTGAAGCGTAAAAGCGTCATGAATGCGCTTCCGAAGCTCCTGAAGTTCGCGTCTACATTATAGTCACCTCTAAATCCGACTGTGGCAAACAACTGCACCGCCATTACGGCAAAAATGAAATAGAGTAACCCAAGCAAACTGGCGATATTTGTCAGACCAGGGATTGTCAGCACAAGAGTGTTGAAAAGCTGGTTGAGCGACTCTGCGCCGTTGACCAAGCGGAAAATCCTTCCAATCCTGAAAGTTCTGATAACTGTCGTCACCCCGCTGGTGCTACCACCTCCCGCAGCCTTCATGACGAAGCCAAACAATGTGCCCATAACAATGACAAAGTCGAACCTATTCCAATTGTCCGCAAAGTACAAGCTTTTCATCGCGCTGATTTTCATAACCATTTCTATGGTGAAGAGAATGGCAAATGCTAAGTTGGCGTTTTGGAGCATATCCAGCTTGGCGCTGCTGTCTCTGATATCTGGGAGCATCATGACGATCGTATTCAGGCAAATGCAGCTCATTATGAAGCTCTCAAACGATTTTCTCAGCACTATATCGTGGCACCAATCCCCAAAGGCATTACCAGGTTTGAATATCTTCTTTTTGGGCTTCATCCGCGCGGCAATCTGCTTCGTTTTGACCCAAGCCTGCTGCTCTTCTGTCAAGTAGCTTATGTCCCCTTCCGCGGCTTTTCTCATCTCATTAAAGTGGTCGATGATAACTCCAACGAACAAATTCATGACCAAATAACCCCCAACTAGAATAAACATCATGAAGAAGAAGCTCATGTACTGGTTGCTGTCCCTGATGGGCTGCATGCCAATTCCTGTGCTGTCCTGACTGATATACATGAGGTCAGCCCATCCTTCAGTCGTAGAGATCTCGAACAAACCCAGGAAACTCAACCCGACATTGTCGAAAAGCTGGTACCCCTCTCCCACCACATCCCACGTAGCCCCCAAGCAGCTACATATCTGACGACTCTTTGGGTTTTCGCTGGTAAACCAAACAGCATCGAGCTGGTACCAGTCCTCAGGGTGTTCCAAATCACCCCCAGCGTCCTTCACACAGCAGGGCTCGTTAGGAAAATCGCACTCGCCTACATTGTTTTCTCCACCGGCAAAATAACCGCTCGACCTCCTAAATATCTCTTTCGTAGCGTTGTCGGCACCTGCCCAGCTGGTAGGATTAGTCAGATAAGCCTCTGCAGGCGTGCCTGAGATGAACTCGTCAAAATGTTCTCCTTGACACTCCCTTAGCTGTCCTTTAAACATGCTGACTCCAAAAATACTGAAGATGAGAAAGAAGAGAGCGCAGACGGCGCTTACATTTAGGACGTCTGGAATGCTACTAAACATGCAGTTCACAATCAATTTCAATCCTGGTGCGCGGTTGATCATTCTCAGGGGGCGGAACGCGCGGAAGGCGCGAAGGGACTTGAGACTGCTCAGGGAACTGTCGCCAGAGCTGAAGGTAGTAATCAGACTTATGAGCACCACCAAAAAGTCCAGTACATTCCAGCTGTCCCTCAAGTAACTTCTCTTTTGAAGCAAGAACCCCATTGTAACAATCTTGAGCGACATTTCAATGACAAAGCAGAGAGTAAAAAAATAGTCAATGTTGGTAAGCACCTTGACAAAGGAGGATTCTGGGTCGGCGAGGGGATCATCTACGGCCAACATCAGACTGGACACCATGATGAGTACTAGAATGGTATTGTCGAATTGAGGGTGGGACACCACTTTCGCCGCAGCATTCCTTGCTCCGTTTTGGGGGCCAAAGACAAAGAGAGAATTTCCCTTGAGGGGAAATACGGAGGTCACTAATTCGGAAACAGACTTCCTGACTTTTGGGTGGGCTTTAGTCGCAGCGGACTTAATGTTATCATCGGGGCCTGCTACTGATCCTAGGTTCAGGGAGAATCTACGATCTTGTGCTGCGTTCTCCTCCACGTCAGCCTCTACAACAGGCAATACAACACCTGTATTTTGACGCTTACTGGCCCTCACTACTTCTTCGTGAATCTGCTTCTCCATGTCAGTCATATCCTCTGTTGATTCAAGAAGACCTACTTCTTTTTCTTCTTCCTCCGTGCCGAAATTGTTCAACAAAATAGCCAGAAATAGTGTCATAACAATGAACATTCCCAAGACAATCAGGCTGATAAAGTAGATGACTGCACCGGGTCCCTTCGCTCTCCAGCCGTCATACATTACGCCGTTCCAATTCTCCCCGCTCAAAATCAGGAAGATAGTCACGAAAGCAAAGTGGAAGTCGTCAAAGTTGTGGCGCTCTGAGGGAATTTCCGCCCAAAGCGTGCCGTCCGGCGCGTCCTGGCCAATGGGAATTGCGTACCCATCGTCATCGAATTTGAAAGTGTTGGCGAAGAACTGCATGCCCATCAGTGAGTAGATATACATGAACAGGAAAAGGAGAAGCGCGAAGTTGGAGATATCAAAGACGGTCAAAATAATCTTTTCCAGAAGAATACGCATCGACTTCCACTCCCTCGCCAATTTAAATACTCGGAAAAGCCGAAATCCGCGAAGAGTGGAGATACCGCCTAGATCGACGGCCGCGGGACCGGTGTTGCCACCAGTCAAGAACGCGGGGGGCGCAACCACAAGCTCAACCAGGGACATTATCACAATGAACGCGTCAAAGAGGTTCATTGGGTCGTCAGAATACTCTTTGAGACCGTAGCCTCCAAGCTTGACGGCCATCTCAACAGCAAACATTAGCGTGAGGAAGAAGTTTATACCCTCTAAAGCATCACTAACAGCGGGATTCATGGGATAGGATTCGCTCCCTAGCACGACGGTGTTAATGACGATAAGAAAGGTGATGAAAGTCCCGAAGTGTGGGTAATCAGCCCATTTTCTGAGGGTGGGGTGCCCCACTTGTTTTTTACCCATTTCTTCTTCGACTTTCGACTCAGAGGCGTTAGCTGCAGTACCATCGTCGTCGACGCCATTCTCGTCCTGCTCGGCCTCCTTCGTCTCGCTATAGTTTTCCTCGAGGACGGCGACAAGGAGAGATAAGACAAAAAAACTACCGATTACAATCAGCAACCCAAAGAAGATACATGCGAGCGGGTAACCCACAGCATCTTGGCACATATACATGATTGGCGTCCAACCTTCCATGGTAATCGACTGGAATACAGTCACGAATGCCATCCCGAATGTGTCGAAAGTCGTCATGCCCCAATTTACGTCTTCGTTGTAGGAGGGAAGAGCGATGTATTCTTCTTTGGACAAAAACTTAGTGGAATTCGATTTGATTCTTGCGATCCCTGCGACAGAGGTCTGGTCGAAGACCTGTCCAGTTAAGACGTCTGTGTAGCCCCCGTTAAAGCGTTCATTCCCGAAGCTGTCATAATTACTACCGCACCATGTGTGCAATGATATCGGAACCGGATCCACGTGAGGGCACTTGTGCGCCCCTCTGCCACCGTCAAAATCGCACACTTTAGTGTCTTCTGGGTTGAAGGGCCAGTAGCAATCCCTTGAAGTATACCAAGGTGACTCCTCTTTCTTCATGTCTGATTCTACTGGCAAATCAAAGTTGTTGTTGTCGCCAAGAATGCACTACGTTTTGGATTATTGATATTAATAGAAGAAGGTTAACAATTTTTTTTTAAGACGGTGTGTTAGTATTTCGCCGAGAGAAAAAAAAACGTGGGGGGAGTTAGCAAACTTTGTCTTGTTTTCCGCTCACCTTAAAGTCGGCGTAGTTGGGATCTCCCACTTGGTAGTCCAAAGTGACAGGGTACGGAGTGAGTCGACATCTCTGGTGTGTGATGCCAGCAAACACCTGCATCCCAAGAATGCCAAAAATGGCAAAAATAAAGCAAATTAAGGTGATAACACTTGTCAAGGCAGGTATGCTCGCAAGTAGACTTATGATGATGACTTGTAGACCCGGTAAGGCAGTGAGGGACCTGAGCGGTCTGAGAACCCGAAAGGTTCGAATTGCAGACACATCAACAAAATCAATCTCAACACCACACCAAGCAAGCACATCTACAAAAGATGTCAACACAATCACGAAATCTAAAACGTTCCACCCATCTCGAAGATAAGCCCCTCGCTCACGAACAAAACCCTGAGCGCAAACCTTAAGCAAGAATTCAACAATGAAAATTATGGTGAATATAGGGTCCAAACTCTCCTGGATTGTGTTCCGGGTGCTCCCTTGGCTAATCGGAAGGCCGTAATCACTCGATGACTCATCGACTGAAACATTCGCCCCTGCGAAGATTTTGGGATTGGTTTGTGAGTGACTGACTGTTAGAGGCGCATAAAGGAATTCATCCACAACAAACATCCATACTCACAGTCTGTAAACGCCAAAAGGACTGAGTTAAGGCATATCGTCGTCAGTATCACGACATCGAAGATTTTGTGGTTGACTGTGTTAACGCAAAATATTCGGAAAGCTGTATCATCGTTGATACAGAATAGTGCTCGCTTGGCATATGATCTCTTCTCCCCATTGGGAAGGGTAAAGTTGTAGATTATTGGGGGAGGAACAGCTGAAGCTCTCCGTGTTGAGTTTCGCCGTGTTGAGGTTCGCAGTGAAGTGGATCTTTGGATCTGTTCGCCGCTCCGCACTTCATTTGTCTTCATGAGGAGCCAAGGGAGAGATGGACCTTTGTTCGACCTTGGGGTTTCGACGGTTACACCAAGAAGGCAGAGATGATATATTTTCTATTATTTTTTTAGCTTCGGAGTACGGCTCGCTGGTATTTCTCCAACTGGAGTGGAGGGAAGGAAAAATACCGAATAATCAAAAATGAGTGCTTGTATTATTACTGATTCCTGATTCCTAAGGCCCAAATTTACTGAGCCTGCTGAGCACTCTCTGGTCAACAGAACCAATCCGAACCCTACAATTTCGGGACGTAATTGTGCCAAATATTTGTACATTACCTCCTCAGAACGGAAAGGTAGCCCTGCATCGTATTTTTTCAAGACAAGTACCTCTTAACTTCTTCTTACCTCTCAACTCCCACAACTCCTCCATCAGCCAAATCCTCCTTCCCAAGTTTTTTTTCTAAACTGTCATGACCGGCCTCGAAGTTGTTTGCCGGCGCGCAGAGAATGAAGACCACAAAGCAATCAGCACATTGATTAGCAAGAGTGGCGGCCCTTCCCAATTCAGGAAAAACTTTGGCTCTTATAATGTTGCCCAACTTATAGAGTCAGGCTACCTGTCTGTGACGGTGGTGAATTCTAACAACCACCGCCAGATTCTTGGATTCTTGACCCTGAACGATAGCCCCCGCAACTTTGCCCACGGGAGCGAGAAATGGCTAAGCCTGTTTAACATGGCTCCCAATTCGCCTACGCTGAAGATCAGCAATACACTCTGGGTGGACTTTTTCGTGGCGGACGAGTCCAACCTGGATAACGCCGAGTTGATTCACAAGAACCTTTTCACAACGGTCTTCAACACCTTGAGTGAGATCGATTATATCGTGATTTGTCCTCCAAGTGCTGAGAAGAATTTGTCCAAGAACGAGTTGTTCAGTGACTTTACTCCTGATCCCCTTGATCTTGTCATGAATAGCAGTGTAGAGTGCAGCGAATTTCAAGAGAGCAACGTCTACATCTGTGAACGCGAGAATATCATTCCAACGCTGAACGTCAGGGAGGCTTGCGTTGAGGACAATGAGGACTTATTACCTATTTTCGATGCCCAGAGTGAAGTTCTAAGTGAGCAGTACGGTGACTTTTTTCTTGCTGAGATGATTGAGGTACAAGACGAGAAGAACAAGGCCTTGGTTAGCTTGGATAAAGGAGACCGCGCTTGCGGCTTGATGGGCGTAAGTAGCGATGTGGAGCTCACGATGCTTCAGAACTGCTTCCACCTGGAGGCATTTGACTACTTGGTCAAGCTTCCTCAGGATGAGTCTTACGACAACCTCAACAACGATGGTTGTAGTAACTACAACGATGACGAAGATGATGATGAGTTGAAGGGGTTGGATATCATGAGCGTAGACGACATCCCATCCCATGCACCCCCCAAGATCATAATTGCTGGCGCGCCTGCCAGTGGCAAGGGCACTCAGTGTGAAATGCTGGTTGAGAAATACGGCGTTGTCCATTTGTCTACTGGTGATATGCTACGCGCCGCCGTGCAGGAGGGAAGTGAGCTCGGAATGAAGGCCAAGGCCTTGATGGAAGCTGGTGAGCTAGTCCCTGATGATCTTATTGTGACGATGATAACGGAGCGTCTAAAGCAGCCCGACTGCGAGAGCAAGGGTTGGCTTTTAGATGGGTTCCCAAGGACCCGAGCGCAAGCTGACGCTTTGTCAGCCGCGCAGATAGTGCCCCATGTATTTGTCGTACTTGACGTTCCAGATGAAGATATTGTGGAGAGGGTCACAGGACGCCGTTTGGATCCTGAGGAAGAGAAAATTTACCATGTAAAGTTCAACCCCCCGGCTGATGAAAAGGTCGCTGCCAGACTTATTCAGCGTGCAGATGACACCGAAGAGAAGTGTAGAATTCGACTGTCCACCTATCATGCGAATGTCAGAGACATAGTGTCTTGTTATGACGGTACTGGCGGAGACGTCAAGCAGGGCACGGGAGAGAGCAACGAGGGGGGAGAGAGCAAAGAGGCAGAAGCAAGCGAAGGTGCAGAAGAGAGCAAAGAGACGGAAGCAGAGGAGAGCAAAAATGACGGTGATGATGACGTTGACCCCCCTTCCCTCAAACAGCTCTCAATAGGAGATGAACCCCTTAATGTGCTCCGACGGGTTGACGGAGCGCGCGATAAGAACGCCGTGTACGCAGATGTATCGTTTGCTATTGATGGGTCGCTCAAGAAGATTGGCGATGTCAACAGCAACGTCAACAGCATTGACACGGTTGAATCGAACAACGATACCAATACTCCCAAGCCAAATATTGAAGACGTCTTGGCAGTCTCTGAGCCAAACGCCTTTGCAATTACTCTATTTTGCCTTGACCAAGAGTACGAGAGCCGCTCGGTGGACTTCCTTCCGCATGCCTTCAAACTCTTTAAGGATAGGGATTACTGTATCCTGACGATTCCCAGCAACAGCAGAGAGACTCCACTTCTGAAGAATTTCACTGCTGTTCCTCCTAAGAGCGGGAGTACTTTCAGTCACGTTCTCTACATTATGCACAAGGATGCGCTCTATGCCTACACTAGTAATTTCCTTAGCGTCGAGCGCATGCTGAGCAACAAATACGACCTATCCAGGTTGATGAGGAGCATGGATAGGGGCACTGCAAAAAATTTGAAGGCCCAAATCGAGTTGTCCAAGGAGGAAGAGGATGTTCCTCTTGACGAAAATCCAAACATTGTTACCTTTTGCGTCAAGGTTGGTGGCACACTAGTTGGTCTGTCGGTTGTGCACCGGAAAAACGCGAACATCGACCAGATCAATTGGCTGCGTGGTAACTACCATTGCGAAGACTTCATCTCATTTGATAGGCACCGAGCGAGGAACCAGGCCACGGTGAGCGCCTTTGCCATTAGTCCAACTTACGCTAGCTTGGCGAGATTTGTTTTGAGGGAAATCATGAGGCTGTATGATAAGACAGTTTTGTACCACGAGAGTGGGCCCAACGAACTCATCCCGAGTATTATCGTTAATCAGTTTGTGGCCGTTCGCCCACGGCAGCGAGCGACTCCCAAGCCTGACGAAATGCTTCCTATGTGGAAAAGAGTGTCAGGGGGTGAAGAAGAGAAGACAGATGGAGAAGAGAAGAAAGAAGGAGATGCTGTTGGAGGCAGTGACGGTGGACAAGCAGCAGGTGAAGCTCCCTCGCCCCACACCGGTATGGCTCTGCATTTCATCACAAAGAGGCTACTGACAGAACCCAAACTGAACTGTAACACGAGGATTGTTGTGGTAGGAGGCAGTACCGCTGGTATTAGCTTTCTTGAGAACCTACTTTTCGTACCGTATTTGAATTTTACCAACGTTGTTTTGGTCAACCCAACTGGATTAGACAACGTTGATACCAATATGCTCCCTGTGGACGAGGATTACCCCTCCAAGGGCAAGATGGTATGTTTGGGATTGGAAAACAGGATTCGCTTGGCCCGCTGTGAGATGGTGGAGGTGGACAGGGAAGCCAAGGCCATAGTCCTGAGTGATGACAGCATCTTGCCGTACGACTCTCTTGTGCTGGCGACTGGAAGAAGTGACTGCAGCATCAAGAATATCAAGGGAGCCGCCGATGGGGTGGACGGAGTGTTCAGTTTAACGAATAAAGAGAGCGGGGTGGCTGTCCAAAATGCCTGCAGGCTCGTCGGGGGCGGAGACAAGATTGTTGTCTTCGGCAACAGCATCGAGGCACTGACGGGTATTCAAGGTATGTTGGAGATGGGCATCTCGGGCAAACAGATCACGCTCGTTGGCGAGTGGGATTTGGGAGACGCCATGCTAGGAGACGTTGTAAAGGCAAGTCTTGAGGGAGCCGGGGTGACGGTCGCTGAGGGGAGATGGAGTGGAGAGGAGGTGATTTGCGATGAGGATGGAGTCCTGACTCACCTGCGATGTCGGAGGGAGGGCGAGGATGAGGCGGCGGACGAGGAAGTACTATTCGATTGCCGGATGCTAGTTTGTGGCGACGAATATGATTGCGACGGACTGACGTTTGATGCTGTCAATGACAGCGGTCTTGTTTATGACGGAAGGCTTGTGGTAGACCTCAGGTTCAAGACTGTTGACGATGATATTTACGCTGGTGGGAGCCTGACAAAGTTCTCTAGGAAACACAAGAGACAGTTAAAGCACGACAAGTATAACAGTGTGGAAACTGGGGCGTATTTGAGCAAGTGCGTCTTGCAGTGCGTAGATCCGCTGAGCCATGGGTTTGAGGAACCTGATGAAGTGCCCGTCTTTGAGAGACCGAGGTGTATCAGTGGGAAGTTACCCGGAGGCTATCATTACGTTAGGTGCTCGTTGCCCAAGGTTCCCAAGGAGACGAATGTTATGGTGACTGGAGGAATCGGGGAGGGGACCATAAACAGGTACACCATCGTCAAGTGCGACAAACAGGGGGTCGTGGTGGAATTCTTGTACTTTGGACTGGACAAAATAGAGGCGAAGAATATCTCAACTTTGGTCGGACTACAAGAGGCTTACCTCAACAGCTGCATGAGCGTCTATGATAAGGGGCTGGTGACCGACTGGATCGAATTCTTTAGAGAGGATTGGGCCAGCGCACTCTACCATGACCGATTCGAGGAATTGCACGCCTCCCTGAGGGTCATGTTGAAAACTGACGAGGGGGCGTTTGATGTTGCTGACATGCTTCTGAGGAACTTCGATGAAGGCAAAGATAATGAGAGTCTAGTTACGATGAGGAAGAGTGCCATCGGAGCCGGGGGTTGCAATCTTATGCCCTCAACGAAGAAGCTCATTGAGGCCAACACCCTCGAGTTCTTGAGGAAAAACAAGGGTTTACTTGCGAGGTTCTTGCTGCCCGAGCGTGTGGCAGAGTGAGTAATTGCTTTTGCTTTGTGGGGTTAGGTTACGTTACGCGGGGAGGATTAAGAGAAAGTGTGTTAAGTGTTAATAATGATGTGCCGTTTTGCTGCAATGTTTTTCTGTTGTTTTACTTTTTTGTTCGTGGTTGCTTGTGTCAGAATTTAGCGTTGTGCTTTCTTCACTAGCTCAAATATTTTCATCGTCAATATAGCCGCGCACGTCTCAACGGTGGTGTACTCGCATGGACACGAATCCCCTTGTCTTGGCAGTTTTTACCGACATTGTTGTTGTCGCCGCTTTTCCCCTCGTTGCCGCCGTCCAAGTTAGAGTTGGCGTCCAGACCATGGGATTCTCGACCAATCGAACGAGATCGAGATGGAGATCGAGATCGAGATCGAGA
>Ga0115557_1002215_pt1 | contig 13105 bp, 9 predicted proteins | sample COGITO_mtgs_1104_FD_87280 | JGI IMG/M metagenome (GOLD analysis project Ga0115557, IMG submission 87280) | Pelagic marine microbial communities from North Sea - COGITO_mtgs_110421 | ecosystem: Environmental > Aquatic > Marine > Epipelagic | place: Germany:Helgoland, sampling site Kabeltonne...
ACGATTTTGGAACAAAGGTGAACTCTGCCTTCGCCAAAATACCGGTGACCACCATTCCGCACGGCGAAACGTTCGAATCGAGAAACGGGTTCTTGCAAAATGTCACAATATTCGACCCACCATTGGAACGAATCCACAAGCTGAAGTTTTTGTTTCGATACCACGATGGGAGGATTGTTGACTTTAACGACAATCCATTGAATTTCACGCTCGAACTGCACAAGTTGCGAAATGAGATCGAACACACGGAAAATGTCCGCGTACCCGCTCTTTACACGCTTTGATTAATATTAATATCAATATTAATCTCAATATTAATCTCAATATTTCTTCACACACACGCACGCACTCAAATACTATACGTTTCCGCAAGCCACTGGCGAAGCACCGATATTTCGCACGTCTTGTAGCTGTCTTTTCCGTGTAGTTTGATAAAGTCATACAGTTTGAGGAAGCGCGGTTTTTTCCACGTGGGTTTCTTGTGGAACACGTAATCCCCGTATTTTCCCGTCCGCACCGACGTATGGTCATCGATTTCTCGCACGATGGAGGCAGCGTTTTTTTTCTCCGCTAGAATGGGAAGCACGTCTTCCAACGTAATCTCATCAAGCGGCTTGTCCAACTTCACCGAGCGTTTGGTGACCCCCCATTCGACGTAGGGTCCGTATTGACCCGTCTTCAAGAGCACTTGCGTCCCCTTGTGTTTTCCGAGCTCCTCGCAGGAGTGCTGAGACACCTCGATAATCTCATCCAGTTTATAGTCGCCCGCACGCAACTTGGCAACATCAATATCGGCCTTCACTTTTTTGAACGTTGTCTTGTCCCCTTTCACACACTTAATCACAGGACCATATTTCGCTATCATGTAGGTGTGCGAATCGTCGATTGGAATGGTGATGCGCTCTTCGACCAACCCTTCTGAAAGTTCATCGATTTGCTCGAGGCATTCCCCACACAATTCGTGCCACACCTTCTCACCCTTTGCGATCCGGTCCAAACATTGCTCCATATCTTTCGTGTATTCGTACTGAAACATGGCATCAAAATGGGCAATCAAGAATTCGAGGACCAACGAACCAAGCGGCTGCAAGACCATCTTATCTTTCTCATTGCCAAACTCGCGCATGCTCTCGCTCTCAAGAAGTTCGGTATCAGTCAGTTCGTAATCAACACACCTTATTTTCTTCCCTTTCACGTTTTCTTTCTTCACGTAATTTCTCTCTTGAATCTTATCCACAAGCGATGAGAAGGTCGATGGACGACCGATTCCCTGCTTTTCCAAGAGCTGAACCAGTTTGGCTTCCGTGTAATGCTGTTTCAAGTCTTTCAGTGTGACCTTCGAAATAATGCTCTTGTAATCCAATACGCTTTCCTTTTTGATGGCCTGAAGGAACGCATAGTCGGGCGATTCCTTTTCATATCCGGCCACCGCCTTCCAACCGGGAAACACAACCTGCTCTGAAGTGTAGCGATACGTATGCTCTTCTGGGGCGGTCAACGTCACCGTGACGGAGCGATACTTCGCAGGAGCCATACAACTCTCCAGCGTATTGCGACGAATCAAAAGGTATAGCTTGCCCTCTCGCGCCCCGAGGTCCTCGCCCACTTCGAGAACGGTAACGTCCGTGGGACGAATTGCCTCGTGCGCCTCTTGTGCCCCACTCGGGGCGTCATCTGCCGCGGCGACCTTGTTGCCCGTGACCTTGTTGCCCGTGACCTTGTTGCCCGTGACCTTTTTCTTAGACTTCTTCGCCGTTCCACCCGGAACATCCCCACTTCGTTCCGCAAGCGCGTCCAAATCGCCGCGCACATATGTCTCCCCATACGTTTTCTCAATAAACTTTTTGGAACTCTCCAAGAACACCTTACTGTATGTAGTGCTGTCCGTCCGCATATAAGTGATGTATCCCCCTTCATAAAGTTTCTGACACAACCGCATCGTCTCCTTCGGGGATATCCGGAGTTCGTTGCTGGCAGATTGCTGGAGACCGCTCGTCGTAAATGGAACGGGAGGTTTTTTGGAAACATCGCGCGGTTCGTTGCAAGTATACGCGTGGTGATAATCGGCAGATGATTCGAGGAAATCGGCCATCTTGTCCTCGTCTTCATGATTGTGATCTAAGACAAATGGAAGGTTCTTGCGCGTGAAATACCCGGTCGTGTTGTAGACCTTTCGTCCTGGCGAGGCGTCGATGGCCTGTTGATTATCATAAATGATGCGAAGTGCGGGTGTTTGGCATCGACCGGCGCTGAGTCCGGACGCGGTATTTTGCGAAATCTTTTGCCATAATATCGGTGAAATACGGTATCCAACCAGGACATCAAGGATTTGGCGCGCGTGCTGCGCCCGAACCGTATCCATATTAATGACACCCGCGCGCGAAACCGCCTGCTTTAGCGCAGGTTCGGTGACCTCGTGGAAAATGATGCGCTTTGTTGTCTCCACCGGCAGTTCAAATACTTTACAAATATGCCACGCGATGGCCTCTCCTTCGCGGTCATCATCTGCCGCCAACATGACCTCCTTAGCCTTGGCAATCGCGGAGCGCAGTTTGGATACTTGCTGCCGCTTGCTGTCCATTAGAGTGAATTTGGGTTCGAAATTGTTCTCCACGTCGATGTTCTCGAGTCCGTTGAGTTCGCGTATATGTCCGAAACTGGCCACACACTTATATCCGGCACCCAAATACTTCTCGATTTTCGCACATTTCGCAGGGGATTCGACAATAAGCAATGTATATGACATAATGTGTATATGTCATATAATAATGTTTACTTTCAATTTTATATTTTATTATATTTTATTATATTTCATTTCATAAGCCTGTTAAACAACGGCATCATTCGTAGTATACTTTCGAATCCCCAGAAACATCATCGGTCATATTTTTTATATTGATGAATGGCATTACAGAAACACCAAACCGATGATGAGCAGTGTGACAATTCGCACATAGAGCCAATAGATTCGATGCGTTGTTATCTTTAGGGTTATGACTTAGGTGGTGAATTTCGTGCGGCTTCATTTTCGTAAATTTATCTTGACACAAACCACAATGATTATTCTGACGCAGTATAATTTCTCTTCGCAGTGTTTGGCGCAGCCCGCTTACATTGATGTTTATATAATTCAATGTCATTAATGCGGAAATCAAAATACCTGTATGCATGACTTTCATCATTATATTATGATTATATTGTATTATTGACCTTGCATTGCCTTATACTCTTTCCAAGTAATCTTCTTGACAGTCTCGGGTTTTTTTGACTTCTTACCCGAACCCATCTTCTTGTCCATATGCTCCGACTTCCTGATGGCACCATCAATGTAAATTTTCTTGAGTAGATTTCCAACTTCGTAAGCACCAGAATGCTGGTCAAGAGCACCGGTCTCAATTCTCTCCAACACGTCCAAGAACTCCCACAGTGTAGAGAGATTAATTTCTTCCTTCTTCACACGGTTGTAAATATCAGTGTAGTTATTGAACAGGAACGAACATTTCGAAACCAACATATTGTCGAATTGCGTTGGGTTCGACTTTTGAAGGCGCGCGTATTTTTTCTTCATATCAATCATCGTAGTAACATCGTCGCGAATTTTCCTGCTGTGCTTTTTCGTGCGTATCTCTCCAGTACAATCCTCCACATCGTTCGCCTGGATCATTTTTTCTAGTTGAAGTCGGTCGATACTGTTCATTTTATTCTACCAATATAATTATTCTCTTAATTTAGTTTTTTCCCTATAATATATATATACTATACAATGGTAAAAGGAGGACAACAACTCGTAATGCCGGCAACCGTGACGCCAAATGGGAGAGAAGCTGCTCAGGTCGCCGGACAAGCAAATATAATCAACCAAATGAATGCGAATGAACCATTCGTCGGTGGAAGCGAAAGTGTAACGGTTCCTCAGTTTTCGGGAAGTCCAGCTGCTAACGCCGCAAGTGTAGCCGGTAATTCTAACAACATAGACTCATTAGTACAGTCGGCCGGCGACTGCCATGCTACGGGTAGTTGTATGGTTGGAGGAAAGCGGAGGCGCAAGGCCACGAAGTCGCGCAAGGTCAAGAAGTCGCGCAAGGCCACGAAGTCGCGCAAGGCCACGAAGTCGCGCAAGGCCACGAAGTCGCGCAAGGTCAAGAAGTCGCGCAAGGTCAAGAATATAGGAGGTGGATTATTTGGACTAGGACTAGGACGTTCATGTATAACACACAATGATTGTAAGTCAGGTGTTTGTATGCTACGTGAACGATGCGTTGACAAAACAAAGCCGTTGGGAAAACCTAAGTGTAATTTAAAGAAGTGTTTGAGAATATAATAACACTTATAATTATTATGCGGTCTTCGGATATAGCCCATTCTGTAATAATTATATTAATATTTCTAATGTTGTATGTTTTTTCGGTCGTGTCAATTGGAATCAAAAAAGTAAAGGAGGACTGGCCAATTTATCGTTGTAATCCGATTGTTATGCCATTCGCAAGCGCATTCGGGCATGACCCAATGACAAATTTCACACAATGTATCCAAGGAATGCAGGGTAATTACATGAAATATCTGCTTCAGCCACTCGACTATAACTTTTCGGTAATCACGAATCTTGGAAGCAAACTCAACACAAACATATTCGACATTCGTGCATTTTTCAATAATCTCCGCAATATGATAGGTGATACAATAGGAAGTATATTCGGAGTTTTCCTCAACATTATAATAGAATTTCAAAGAGTAATTATGAACGTGAAAGATTTATTCGGAAAGATTGTCGGTGTTTTAGCAACATTAATGTATACGCTTTCTGGTTCAGTTATGACAATGGAAAGCACGTGGGCAGGTCCACCCGGGCAGATGGTGCGAGCGCTCTGTTTTGATCCCGAAACTATTCTCTCTACCGACGCAGGCAATGTCGCAATGAAAGACATTCCATTAGGAAGCAAACTGAAAAATGGAGCACAGGTGTGCGCTATCTTAAGAATCAGCAACGTTGATAAGGAAGGAAACCAGATAGAGAAGGTATATAAGATGGAAGGTGGAGAGAATTACGCACCAATATTTGTTTCGGGTTCACATCTAGTATACGAACCAGATTTACAAGAGTTTGTATGCGTGGAAAATCTTCGAGGGAAAAAACCTTCGATTGTCACGGAGAAAATATGCAAGGAATTTACGTGTCTCATCACGAGTGATCACACGATACCAATTGGCGAATGGTTGTTTCATGATTGGGAGGATAATAACGGTTCGGCGTCGAAATCGCTCATGTAGTCATAGTCGAATGTATCTCGTAGTCACGGCCAATGTATCTCCGTAGTCAATGTATATATTATCCACCTATTGTATATATGGATAATACAAATAGTAACAACAGCATATTTGAAAAGATAAATAAATTATATGAGAAAAGTGGATACTTGGACCGCCACGGACTAGATCTATTTTTGACAATTGTGTTATGTATTGTATTCTTTCTGGCGATATCATACTACCACATTCTCAACAATCTTCAACCGATTAAGGCAGATTGGGAAAATAAACGATGCACGCCTGGCGTGATTCCATTTGCCGGCATTATCAACAAGGGTCCCGATGATACAGCGTTTGATTACACGAAGGACAACTTTGAACAGTGCACGCATACGATTTTGGCATCCATCAGCGACAATGCCTTCAAACCATTTTTCTATTTGTTGGAAGTTATTACTGCTCAGTTCAATGCAATAGTAAAAGCGATCTACGCAATCAGAGGGATGCTCAACAAAATCAGAGTTAACATTCGCGCCTTTGTCGAAAATGCCATGGGGCGGGCTCTCAACATTACTGTGCCTATAGTGAACCTATTCATCGTCTTGAAATCAATGATTGGTAAGGTACAGGGAACCATTACATCGGCAATATATACGCTTCTAGGAAGCTATTTTGGTATCAAATCCTTGATGTTATTCTTTATTGGATTGGTGATGAAAATTTTATATGCCCTTGTAGGAACTATTGCAGGATTGTGGACCGCATCGATATTTATGCCATTTTTAATCCCAGTCGCCACTGCCACAACAGCAGTAATGGCTGCCATTCTGGTTCCGACAATCATTATTCAAGTTATGATGAGCAGGATCATGAAACTCACCACGGCTGCTCCGCCTGGTGTCCCTGCCTGCTTCGAAGGAACAACGCCGGTTACCCTACAAGACGGAAGTGTTGTAGATATGAAGTCCGTTAAAATCGGCAGCGTGTTGTGCGATGGTTCGCGAGTGAATGCTATTATGAAACTCTCGTCCCACAACCAGACAATTTACCAAATAGGCGGTGTCACCGTCACAGGAAACCACAGTATTCATCACGATACAATGGGATGGATCAGTGTAGAACGGCACCCAGATAGCACGTTCATACACCGCGACTCTTTTAAAGACCCATTTGTATACTGTATCAACACCAGCACGAAAGTAATCAAAATCGGCTCATACACATTTGCCGATTGGGATGACCTAGATGATATTGACTTTTCGCATCTCAAGCAACAAGGTCCATTATCCCCGTCTTTCGATATGGAAGACATTCACAAAGTGCTCGGAGCAGGATTTCACGAAGATTGTCTGGTAAAACTCAAAGATGGCAATGTATTAAGCATCGCCGATGTTAAAGTGAACGATGTCCTTAGCGATGGAGAACGAGTGTGTGGTGTCGTGAAAATAAGTGGCAAAGACATTGCGTCAGGTGTGAGTGAAAAAACGCTTTATGAAGGTAGTGGAAGGAGCAAAAAGAAAACATTGCGTTGCACCGGAAACATCATGATAGTAGACCCGGAACTCGGCGTCAGCAACACATTCGATATGGTTTCGAATGAGGAGGAGGATTGTTTTCCGAAATACGTTCACCACTTACTAACAGACTGGGGGAGTTTCATTGTCAACGATGTGCGCGTGGAAGACTATAACTCTTGCGTGGAGAAATACCTGCCCCCACGGAATATAGAATGATACAATGATACAATGATACAAATAGATATTCTGTTTAATTATTTTCTACTTCTTGTTTATAACAATGGAAATAAGTATTTTAGGAAACAAGATGCGCGTCGAAATCATAATTCTCTCCATGATTATTGGCGGACTAATGGCGCTGAACGTATTCTGTAGCTGTGCCGGGGGTATTGAGGAAGGTTTTACCTTAGTTGGTGCCGCAGTTGAATACGCAATGGAATCTCCGTATGCTCTTCCCGGATCCGCGCCTGTGTCCACAGAAGGCAATGTGTTTGCGAAGTTAGAGAATAACCACGTGGATTATTCCGAACCGCTTCCAGAGGGTCAAATGTCGATTTTTGCCCAAAATACGCTTAGTCCCAGTTGCTGTCCGGCGGCCTACAGCGGTTCGTCTGGCTGCGTTTGCGCATCACCCGAGCAGATGAAGTTCATCAGCATGCGCGGTGGCAACAAGACCACTGCTAGCAGTGTTTAGACAGACTTTACTCTGTTCGTATAAAGAAGCACAGGTTGAAGATTAAACAAAAAATGAACATTTGGTGACATCAAATTTTGAGATATAATCTGTTATTAATATATAATATGAATAGGGGGTTTAGTTCGAAAAATGATGAAAAAATGATGAAGGAACACACAGCCTTATTGCGTGCCCAGATAAATAATTCCACCCTATCTGACATGGAGAAACGTGCAAAGCTCGTGAAACTTCCCGTACCTCCTCCACCGAAACGGGGCGGCAAGAGAAAACAGAGGCGTACCCACAAAAAAAGAAAGAGTAAAAGAAAGAGCAAGAGCAAGAGCAAGAGCAAGAAAAATTCTTCTAAAAAATGAATTGTCTATTAATTACAATACTTAAGAAGCAACGCACGAAGAAGCAACGCACGAAGAAGCAACGCACGAAGAAATAACAAAAGGGCAATAAAAATAATACATTAACATAATTTATTGTATTATTAGCATAACAGTAGTTAGTTTATACAATCTACATATACATATGCTTCCACGACCCCGTGTCTTGGTCTTGCTTGATTAGTTTGTCCACCATCTCTTTTGTCACGGTGACCGGAAACGCGACATCAATCTTCATGTCCTTCTCGAAGAGGTTGGTCCCCGGCTTCATGAGACGATACAAGTTGAGTTTTGTGTGAATGATTTCGAGGCACCGCTTCAGGTTTCGAACACCATCCTCCTTGTCGGTGTATTTGTCGACAATATGGTTGATCACATCGTTCGGAATCGTGACATCCCCGTCCGCAAATTTCACTTGCTCGCGAATGCTGGGGACAATATAGTCATTCGCAATAATCGACTTTTCTTTTGCGTCATATCCTTTGGTCTGGATACGATACATGCGGTCCCTTAGGATGGGATTGACCTTTGACTCGTCGTTATAGCTGAAGATGAACAGACACCGGCTTAGGTCGAAGTCGAGCTCCGAGAAATACTTGTCATGGAACTTGCTGTTCTGCGTCGTATCCGTGAGATGGGTAAGGATGCCGATAATCTCCTCGCCCTTAGGAGTGTCGCTCACTTTGTCAAGCTCGTCGAAGTAGATGATGGGGTTCATACACTTGCACTTCACCAAGATATCGACAATCTTGCCCCAGGTCGACCCCTCATACGTATACGAGTGACCCTCTAGGAAACTCGAATCGGTCGCGCCTCCAAGTGCGATGAACGCAAAGTCCCTGCCTAAGATTTTGCTGATGCCCTCTTTCACCAGCGTCGTCTTGCCGGTTCCCATGGGACCTTTGATGGCAATCGCGGTTCCAATCGCATCCGGATTGGCAATCCACTGACCGATCATTTGCATGACCTGTAGTTTGGCGTCGTTCAAACCGAATACCGCACCGTCAAGAACCCCTTTCGCCTTCGTCATAAACTCGTGAGATGCGTCCACACCATCCGAAAGGGTTAGAGGCAGTGTCTTGTATTTGCCAAACGGAACTTGCATGAAGGTGTCCACCCAATTCTTTATCTTGTAGTATTCACCGTCACCCGGTTCCATATACTTTAATGAATTAATCTTTTTGTAAGCAATGGATTTGAAATGTATCGGAATGTCGGCATCGAGCACAGCCAAACGATAAGGTTTATCAACATCGGAGTGTTTCTTCACCTCTTCAATCTGTTTGAGAACGACCTCTTGCTGCTCTACGCTCAGCTTGCTCTCGAAGAATTTCGTGTCGTTCATCACGTTTTTATCGCGAAGCATCTTGCGAAACTTCACCGCATTTTTCCCACGAAGCTTCTTCGACTTCTTCTCCTCCTCTTTCTTGTGCTTCTTTTCAAGAGTTTTCACCTCATTGATAATGGACTTCATAGTGTCATTCTTCTTGTCCGATTCAGGAAGGTCAGCAATCATCTTGTTGAATTTATCAAACACCTCGCTGTCGCACAACGCGTCGACCTCGCCCTCTTTCTCGGTGCTTTCCAAAACCACATTGTCATCTCCAGTTTTGGGTTTAGCGTCCGATTCTTTAGAGTCCGATTCTTTAGAGTCCAATTCTTTAGAGTCCATTTCTTTAGACTTTCCACTCTTGGCATTGTTCGTCTTGGCATTTGTTGCCGCCTTACTCTTCTTCTTTGCTACCTTCTCATCGTCGTCAGATTCTCCCTCCTCATCGTCGTCAGAGTCGGATTCTTCATCGTCTGAATCATCATCGGAATCATCATCGGAATCATCATCGGAATCATCACCATCATCCAATCCAGGAACTCCGCCAAGTGTGAATATAATGTTCAACTTAGTATCTTTTGACAGAATATCAAAGTCGTCAGAGTCGTATTCTTCATCTGAATCTGACGACGAACCATCCTCTTCTGTTTCACTCAACACCTTTTTCTTGTTGTTTGTTTTTTTCTTCTTTTTCTTCTTCGTTTTCTTTTTCGTTTTCTTTGTCTCGCTCTCCTCTTCCTCCTCCTCGCTCTCTTCCTCATCCTCGCTCTCCTCCTCTTCCTCGCTCTCCTCCTCTTCCTCGCTCTCTTCCTCCTCCTCACGTTTCTTTTTCTTCGAGGCATCCTTCGAAGATTTCTTTGTATTCTTCTTATCAGATTTCCTCTTTTTATCGGGTTGTTTCTTATCGGAGACAGATTGTTTCTTGTTTTTAGGAGCAAGTTGTTTACCAATCTTCTTGTTCATGAATTTCGATGGAAACAAATCTGCCAGCAACTTTTGATACTCCTTTGGATCGAACTCTTCGTCCTCGTCCTCGTCTTCGTCCTCCCATTCTTCATCATCGGAAGAGGACTCGTGTTCATTGTATTCAGACTGCTTCTTCATAGATTTCGACCGGGTAGTGTATGTGTGAGAATTAGGTTTCTTGTCCTTCACCATCTTTTACTTGATTATTATTATAAATATCTATATCAATTTTTTATAAATTTTGTATAAAGACAAAGCGAATCTATTTGTTTTCAATACCACACCATATATCAAATAAACCTGTGATGGAAACATATAATAGATACAAAATTGAAATAAAACAATCTAAATATTGTTAGTGTAATATAAGAAGGATGTCACAACGTAAAACTGGTACAATGAATAAAGAACATGCTTCTAAAATTCTAGGTATTCAGTTCAGTATATTATCGCCAGAGGAAATTAGAAAAGGATCGGTTGCTGCTATTACGAGCAGAGACACGTATATTAATAATAAACCGGTTATTAACGGCTTGTTTGACCCGCGTATGGGAGTGTTGGAACCGGGATTTATTTGTCCGACAGATGGTCTTGATTACATGCAAACGCCTGGTTATTTTGGACATATTGATCTAGCCCGTCCGCTCTTCTACATCCAGTATTTGAATACGGTGGTGAAAATCGCAAGGTGCACTTGTATCAAGTGTAGCAAGTTGCTCATCAGCAAAGAGAAATACAAACATGTCCTTGAAATGCCTGCCGAAGCAAGATGGAACTACGTATTCTCGCTCGCAAACAAGGTGAAGAGGTGTGGCGATGACACGACCGATGGATGCGGATGCAAGCAGCCGGCCAAAATCAAAAAGGAGGGTCTGTCCACTCTTATTGCCGAGTGGGATAATATCGAAGGTTTGTCCGACGATGGTGATAAGAAAGAAAAACTCACCATGGTGATGACCCCAGAAGTTATTCTCAAACAGTTCAAGCGTATTTCCGACGAAGATGTCTCGTTTATGGGATTCAGTCCGATTTGGTCCCGCCCCGACTGGATGATATGCCAGGTTTTAGCAATACCTCCCCCTGCGGTGCGTCCGTCTGTGAAGCACGACACACAGCAGAGAAGCGAGGATGATATCACCCACATCATAGTGAGCATCATCAAGGCAAACAAGAGTTTGCAGGAGAAGATTGCGGCAAATGCTGCCGAAGAATTGGTAAACGATTGGACGATGGTGCTACAATATCATGTTGCTACGCTAGTCGACAATAAGATACCCGGCGTCAACGCTGCCGCACAGCGTTCGGGGCGCCCCCTGAAATCCATCAAAGAGCGTCTCAACGGCAAGCACGGACGTGTGCGAGGAAACCTTATGGGCAAGCGCGTTGATTTCTCGGCGCGGTCGGTGATTACACCTGATCCAAACCTTTCCATCAAGGAACTCGGTGTCCCGAAGAAGATCGCGATGAATCTCACGCGCCCCGTGGTGGTGAACAAGCGAAACATCAAATTCCTCGGAACCCTTGTGAGAAACGGACCCGACGTCCATCCTGGGGCAAAGAACCTCGACCGCAAACGGGGCGAGACCATTTCCCTGCGATACGTGGACCGCGATTCACTTCGTCTCGAACTAGGCGATGTGGTGCATCGCCACATGATGGACGGGGATGCCGTGCTATTCAATCGTCAGCCAACACTGCACCGAATGTCGATGATGTGCCACATTGTCCGGATAATGCCAATTGGCGATACGTTTCGAATGAACGTTGCCGACACTAAACCATACAACGCAGATTTTGACGGCGATGAAATGAATATGCATATGCCGCAGGATGTGGAGGCCGCATCGGAACTTCGCAATTTGGCCGCCGTCCCGTGGCAGATTATTAGTCCGGCAAACAACAGTTCGATTGTTGGGATATTCCAAGATTCGCTCCTCGGCGCATACCGGTTCACTCGGGAGGGAAAGAACTTCTCGAAGCGCGATGCGATGAACCTGCTCATGTCCTACGATAAAGTGGATGTCGAAAAACTGGGTAAAGGCGATAAAGTGTCGAACTTCGAAATCCTTTCCCAAATCATGCCGCCACTTTCATTGAGCTACAAAACGAAACTCTTCAAAGAAGGGGATGACCACAAGACGTCGAATGCCGTTCTCGAAATCAAAAACGGTATGTATGTCCGCGGGCAGATGGACAAAGGTGTTCTTGGCGGAGGTTCCAAGGGACTCCTTCATCGTGTGTGCAACGACTATGGAAATATGGCATCGGCCGATTTCATTGACGACCTCCAAAACATCGTGACGGAATACATGAAAACCAGCGCGTTCAGTGTCGGCATAAGTGATCTTATCGCAGATAAAGTGACGAATGATAAAATTTCGCAAGTCATTACCACTACGAAGCGCGAAGTACAAGACCTCATTCATCAATCACATATTGGAATCTTCGAAAACAACACGGGTAAAACGAACGAGGAAGAGTTCGAAACCCAGATAAAAAATGTGACCTGTCGTTGTGAGAACGACACGGGTAAGATTGGTCGCGAAAGTCTGAGTCCCGAAAACCGTTTCGCAATTATGGTGAAGGCCGGTTCAAAGGGTTCCGACCTCAACATGATGATGATGATATCGTGCGTGGGACAACAGAACGTGGACGGCAAGAGGATTCCGTATGGATACGAACACCGAACACTGCCGCATTTCAACAAGTTCGATGATTCGCCTGGTGCGCGCGGCTTTGTCGAAAGTTCGTACATCTCGGGATTGTCTCCGGAGGAACTCTTCTTCCACGCAATGGGCGGACGCGTTGGTCTCATTGATACGGCGGTGAAGACTTCGCAAACGGGCTACATCCAGCGCCGACTTATCAAAGGTCTCGAGGACCTCAAGGTCGAATATGATATGACGGTGCGAAACAACAAACAAAAAATCATTCAGTACTCGTATGGTGAGGATGGCTTCGACACGACAAAGGTCGA